>OGKA01001415.1_pt1 | contig 19269 bp, 13 predicted proteins | sample 1572211 | NCBI WGS metagenome assembly OGKA01 (sample SAMEA2582125, study PRJEB24529) | metagenome | biome: Human gut stool | place: China | collected 2011 | reverse complement strand
TGCAGCCAATGGGAGCTTGGCATGATGAGCAACAGCCTCTCTGGCCCCTTGTTCATGCATTTCAATTTTGAACATGTCTTCCCGATACCGTTTCTCACTCCAGCCGATGACCATCCGGTAATCGGTTTGAACGACTCCGTCTTCATCGACGAGAGTTGAAGGAATGATTTTTATCTTTCGTTCTTTTTCCTTATCCCATTCCCAACCCGTGTCTTTAAGCCATTGATCAACAGAACTTTGCTTGGCTTTGGATAAACTGTGCGCCAGCAGGAAGCCCTGATTTTCTTTGACCAGTCGGATCAGGTTTGCATTCGTGTTCAGTCCGTTGTCTGCAACAACAACGGCGTTTGTAATCTTGTAAGTTTTAGCGAGTTCATCGATCGAGCACTCCATCGTCGTCTTTTCCGAGCTGTTGCCCGGATAAACTCTGAAGTCGATGGGAATTCCGTCTCTGTCAACAACCATCGCGATAGAGACAATCGGATCCTTTCTGCATTCTTTCGACGGGCCTCTCATGCGTAAAGAGCTTGTTCTGGCTCTTTCCAGCTTCTCAATGAGCTGTCTTTTTTCCTCCGGAGTGGCCTCTGAAGAAAGTGCACCGAGCTGCTTTTCTACTTCCAATGCCCACTGGTGCTCATCGTCCCAGACCGTTTCGAACCAGGTGTTTGTGACGTCGTAAAAGACCACAGATAAATCACGAGGCATGGCTTGATTCAAAGCTTTATTAAGACCTCGAAGGATAGGTTTTCTGATTCGAGCGGCAAAGGAGAGCATCCTGTAAAGGCTTCTTAAATTAGTCTCTGCCAATGAGTTTCCAAGCCAATTCGTTTGAGAGCGGCAATGTTTCAGATGCGAACTCGGGGAGACGATTCTGTTGACAATCGTCTGCCAGAGCAGAGCCTCTGCATCAAATTCAATATCGGTCTTGGACTGCTGATAACGGACCAATGCTTTGAGTTTGAGTGTTTCATTCCAGATTGGCTTGAGGATGTAGTTTGCATAACAAAGCACCGGCTCACCGGCATACGGAAGAGAGGGACGTTTCTTCGGAATTTCTTCTAGGAGCTGCCTTGTTCTTTCGGTGGCCTGATTGGGTGCGGACTTCTTCTGTAGTTCAGCGCGAAGTTTCTCTAAAGCCAAAGGATCTTTAGCAAGCAATTCTGACTTACTTCCCAAGGCTTTTCCGATACAGCCTTTTGTGGACTTTTTCCCTGACTTAGTCGTATAGACGATTGAATAGCCTTCGTAGAGCCGGTCTCCTCGGATTACTAAATACATAACGATCCTCGCTGTTGTGCACACCTAATTATACCACAATTCGCTATAAATTCGCTATTATAAAATAATACTAAAGGTGGGCTAAAAAATTCCGGAGATCCCTTAATGAGAGACTCCGAAAATTTTTAAGGTCTATTTAGCTGTCAAACGCAGGAGCTTCTTGGCATTAACAACAAATTCCCGCGAAACCTGAAAGACTAAAAGTCAAAACCGAACTATTTCGCGGGAGTTTGGGAAAAATCGAGTTTTGCAACAGCCCCTTTTTAATAAATTAAGGATGTTTCGTTAAAAATTATGTGCGTTTGCCCTGTTCTGTTTCTAATAAGAAAGAGAACTTTCAAACAATCAATGCTTTTTTATTTACAATACGCTAGTGGCGCGCCCTTAGTCGTGTCTGTTAGGGATAAACGCGCCACTTGGCCAACTTATTCAGAAATTAAGATCGCAGAGGCTGAAAAAACCAACTCAAGCATGAGCGAATACTAACTCGAGTTCGTCCTAAGCTGATGAGCGCCACCAATTTAAACGCACTAGACTTGATTTCTCTCAAGTTCGAACGGTCTTATCAACGGTTTTTAGGAAATGAAATTACGAGTATTGGAGTTCGCTTTGCGAAACCCTTTCGCAACTTAAGAGAAATCAACGTCCATTTTGCCCATTAAAGAATGGGGCGATTATATAGATGATCCGACTTTATCTGGTGCAATCATGGATAGGTTTCTTGGCAGAGTCATCAGAAGCAAGGCGCTAAGCCCTTCAATAAGGAAAAAAGTTAACTAAGAAGAGATGGACACCATTTTACGAAGTCTGGTGCCCACGCCCGATAATTATCTTCCCAAAGCCATCGTATTTCCCAACAGTAGCTATTTTGCGGGCAAGGATGCATTTCTTAGACAAGCAAACTCATTCGACCGTGACACTTTTTGCTAAGTTTCTGGGTTTATCAACGTCTGTACCCTTAAGTGTCGCAGTAAGGTAAGCCAATAATTGCAGTGGAATCGCATACGCCACCGGCTCTAACACTTCCGGGACGGCAGGCATTTTGATAACGCTTAAGCCTTCGTCAATATCGCTTTCAAGAGAGGAATCATTAGACAAAACGAAAACCTTACCTTGCCTAGCCCTCACCTCTTGAATGTTACTTTTAACTTTATCAATCAGACTATTAAATGGAGCGACTACAAAAACAGGTAAATTTTTATCTACTAACGCTAATGGTCCATGCTTAAGTTCTCCGGCCGGGTAGCCCTCAGCATGAATATAAGAAATTTCCTTTAGTTTCAAAGCGCCTTCCAGAGCAATGGGAAACAGGTGCCCACGACCTAAGAAAATAGAATCACTAGCGTCCACCAGCTCCTCTGCCCATTTAGACAAACAACCCTTCAGAGAGAGGGTTTTTTCTAAAACATCATGAAGTTTACTTAGTTGAACCGACAATTCTTGGACATCCAAACCAAATTTAGTTTTACCGATAGCTGCAGCCAATCCAAATAATGCAATTAACTGTGTCGTAAAGGCTTTTGTCGAAGCAACTCCGATTTCTGGGCCAGCTTTTGTAATAAAATGCGCCCCCGTTTCTTTCACCATCGAGCTTGTCTCTACATTGCAAATGGAAAGGGTCATGTTCATACCTTGCTCTTTGGCAGACTGTAATGCAGCAAGCGTATCTGCGGTTTCGCCAGACTGCGAAATCACAACAACCAAAGTATCAGGATTAGGAACGCTCAACCTATAACGGTATTCGCTCGCAATTTCTATATCGCAAGGAACTTTTGCAATTTTTTCTAACCAGTACTTTGCCACCATTCCTGCGTAAAAGCTCGTCCCGCAGGCGAGAACCAATACCCTCTTTAGCTTTTTAAAATATTCTGGAGCATTAAATCCAAAAGCTTGGGGAGCAAACCCTGCTAAAGACTCAATGGTATCTCTGACTGCTTTAGGCTGTTCGTATATTTCTTTCTCCATATAGTGAGAATAATTACCTAAGCAAAGGTTATGAAATTTTGTCTCTATGGACATTACATTCCTTTGAACTCTTTTGTAACTGTCAACGTCAAAACCATAAATTTGATAGTGAGCCTGGGTGATGTCCGCGATGTCACCGTTTTCAAAATATACAAATTTATCTGTAACGTCTGATAATGCTAGAGGGTCGGAAGCAACAAAATTTTCTTTTTCTCCTATACCGAGAACCAATGGGGCTCCCCTCCTCGCCGCAACCAACTTTTCTGGCTCATCTTTGGACATCACTGCAATAGCAAACGCACCTTTTAATAAAGGAACTGCTTTTTTAAAAGCAGAAAAAAGATCACCTTCATAAAAAGAATGAATTAGATGAACTACAACTTCTGTATCAGTGTCACTCTGAAATTCGTACCCTTTATCAATTAAGGAGCTTTTAAGTTCTCTGTAATTTTCAATGATTCCATTGTGAACAATAGCGAGGATATCGTGAGAGAAATGAGGATGGGTATTTTTTATTTCAGGGGCACCGTGAGTGGCCCAACGAGTGTGGGCAATACCAATCATTCCTGGAAGATAATCAGCTTTTCTGATGTTTTCTGCAAGGAATTCGACTCTAGAAACTGAACGGAATCGTGTTAACTTGCCTTTTTCTATTGTTGCAATGCCGCAGGAATCGTATCCCCTGTATTCTAGACGTTTCAATCCTTTTAAAAGGATTGGAATAATATTTTTTGAGCTTATGCCCGCAACTATGCCACACATATTGCCGTCCTGAAAATTTCACATTAAAAGCGCTATTTTAATAATAAATGTTAGATTCAACTACCAAACAAATCCCATCCGTCTGTTAGACATAAAATTGTGCTCGTATTCGCCAAGGTTTCCTGGTTGAAAGTTAGCCATGTTCATTTGTTTCTACCCTTGGTTTTCTGAAATGAGATGACTACATGAGTAACTAAAGAACTTTGTAACCCTTCTAACAAAATAATTTAATTTTTTGACCTAACCGAGAGGTATAAAATGCGGACAAACAAGTTCAGCCCAACAGTTAGTAATTAATTCATATGATCAATATGAAATTTTGTAACGAAATTACAATAAACCATCAAACTTCTTGACTATTATTTTTTTCTCTCCATGCCCAAAATTTCTGTTGTGGTTACGGTTTGGAATTTGGAAGATTATATCGTCCAAGCCTTAGAAAGTTTAGAAAGCCAGACTACGCCCCCATTTGAAGTTCTGATAATTGATGATGGCTCAATAGATTCGTCCAAGGATTTAATTAAAAGATTCACATCAAGAAACAAGAATTGGTTTCTTTTCCCCTTAGCTCATAATGGAGTTTCTTTCGCTCGTAATTTCGCACTTTCGAAAGTTCAAGGCGATTATGTCTTATTCTTGGATGGGGATGATTTCTATCAATTCGATATCTTAGAAAGACTAAGTTCCTCTCTGGACCAAAGACCAGACATTGTCGCGTTCAGATGCTTCGAGCTAGACGATTTTTCACAAAGACTTTCTGAAGCGAATTGGACAATAAAAACAAAACCCAACAAAGAAAAGTTTAAACGTTCAATTTTATATTCATTTGTAGGGTGGCCATGGGATAAACTTTTTAAGGTTTCATTCCTCAGAAAGCACAATTTGCACTTTCCAACACTCAAAAATTCTGAAGATCTATTATTTGTTTATCCTGCATTATTTTTATCTAGAACCACGTTGGTTGTGGATGAATATCTTATAACTCATAGAATGAATAGAAATTCTTCTTTAAGCAATAGTATAGAGAAGTCTCAGGATGCCTTCTACTCTGCCATCCTTCAATTGGAAGAATTTTTAAAAAATAATAATCTTTGGAGAGATAATCAACAGTGCTTTCAAGAATGGTCCATAGACTTGACTTTTTGGGCAACAAAGAATCAAAAAATTCCTTTTGATGTTCTGAAGAACCGTTATCCAAAAATCGACTGGCAATTAAAGAGCACAGATTACAACTTCTTCCATTGCCAAAGATTTTTACTTAAGGTTGCAGAATTGACGCAATGTAGCGGTTTCATTTGGTTTTTATCCTACAATCTCTACAAGTGTCGGAAGTTTGGTCTCAAGAGAACTATCTTCTTAAGCTTAATTTCCTTTTCTAGGAAAATTGGTACGGCTTTTCCAATTTTTAAATAAATTTTGTGATTAATTAAATGAAAAAGAAAATTCTAGTGACTGGGGGGGCTGGTTATATTGGCTCCCATTGCGTCGTCAAACTTTTAGAAAACGGTTACCATCCAATCATTTTTGACGACTTTAGTAATAGCTCTCCTCTTGTGATTCGCAGACTGAAGGAAATTACAGGTTGCGATGTGGAAGTCATTGAAGGGGACGTTAGAAAAGAAGAAGAAATTGAGCGAGTATTTATTAACAATCAAATCGATTCAGTTATTCATTTTGCCGGGAAAAAATCCGTTAATGAATCTCAAGAAAAACCTCTTCTGTATTTTTCGGTCAACACTTCTGGTTCAATAAATTTATTAAATGTAATGAAGCGGCACAATGTAAAAAAAATTATTTTTTCTTCAACAGCAACTGTATACGATTCCTCCTCTAAGGAGTGTCTATCCGAAGAGGATAAACTTGGACCCGTTAACAATTATGGTATCAGTAAGCTCATGTTTGAGGATGTTCTCAGGGCAGTATGGAAAAGCGATAGAACATGGAAGATAATTATTCTGAGATATTTTAACCCAGTGGGCGCTCATAAGAGCGGTTTGATCGGAGAAAGCCCTAATGGTGTTCCTGCAAACCTCATGCCATTCATTTCACAAGTAGCCATTGGAAAATTACCTTTTTTAAATGTATTTGGAAATGATTACAACACGCGGGACGGAACAGGAGCAAGGGACTACATACATGTTGAAGATCTAGCGTTAGGACACCTTAAAGCATTAGAGCACTTAGAGGGAGAAGAAATTTTCGAAACGATAAACTTAGGTACGGGTAATAACACTACAGTACTTGAACTTATCAAAGCATTTGAAAAAGCTAATAAGGTGACTATACCGTATAAAATTACAAATCGTCGTCCTGGAGACAGTGGTTCCTGTTATGCGGATCCTGCTAAAGCAGAAAGAGTTTTGCATTGGGTTGCAAAAAGGAATATAGAAGATATGTGTAGGGATTCTTGGAATTGGCAATGTAAGAATCCAAATGGTTTTGAGGCCTAATCGAGAAACTAGCCTGATAATAACAGAAAGGTTTGCCCGCCCCAAAAGAGGGTAATTCACCTTTTATAGGGCGGGGCTAACCTTTAAGTTTTCTGATGAATTGGCATTAAAATAATTTCGTACGTGTCTTATAGATTTCTTTCCTAAATAATTCTACTGACGGATACTGCCCCTAATTAAAAAAGGAGGCAGAAGATGCAGATTGATTGGCCGCGGTACGTTAAAACTGCAAAAGCACAAGGACTCACAGGGATTGAGGTCGTTCGGCTCATTCAGAAAGAAACGAACCGCAAAGTTAACATTTCTGAAGTCAAGCGGCGCTTGGCCGGAACAGAATCTTCAACGCTTGGCTTTGAAGCCGATACCGTTGACGTCATCGACTTAATCGAAGATGAGCAGCCTCAGGAGACAATGCTTCACGTCAATGCAAACGGCATGACTTTTGAGTTCCGGACGTCAAGTCCGGAAGACTCTGTCGTTGGCATTCTAAGGAAGATGAACGGAGCAGTCGGATGAACATTCATCTTCAAGATGTGCATGTCACACTGGTTATATCACCGACAGATCTGCGGTGCGGCTACCACCGCCTCCACTCCATTGCACAAGACCAGCTCGGAATTAACTTAAATGACGGAAAGGAAGCCGTTGTCTTTATTTCTAAAACGCGGCGTATCTGCAAGATCATCACTTCCGATAATCGAGGAACAATGCTTCTGACCAGAACACTGCACCATGGCCGATTCGAAGAATTGTTGGTTCGTGTCGGCGAGCAGGCAAAGTGCGCTTTGACGCTGCCGGAGCTGGAGCGTTTTTTAAATGGAGAGCGCCTCTATTACAAGGCAGAGTCATTCTGGTAAGTCATTTAAATTTAATAACGCCGCATTGATTTTTAAAGAAATTGATGCGGCGTTTTAATTTACCTATCGTTTTAAATTATCTTTAAATTCAAATAACTAGTTGTATTTTAATAGTTAGTATGCTATAATTTACCCAATAAATGGCCAGTGGGTTCAATAATAATGAAAGACCTCAATTCACTCTCTAAGGAAGAACTGATTAGATTGGTTGCTCTGCAACAAGAGCAGCTCCGAGTTGCCGAAGAAAGGGCTGAGAAAGAGCGGATTATCGCGGAAAAAGCCCAGAGAACAGCTGAAATCAAAGAGCAGTCACATTTGAAATTTGCGCACGGCGTAATCTTCATGGCTCAAAATCTCAAGGAAGTGAATGGAAACTACCTTGCACAAGTCGAAGACTTCCTGTGCTATGCAGATGACGAGGACTCAAGAAAAGCAATTAAAGTCCTCTACGACATGATTGCCCACAGCTTAAGCACGATCGCTGCAGCATCCGGACAAATTGCGGGCTTCTTTGCTCACGGCAATGAGGCAATGAAATCCGGAGAAACATCCGAGAAAGCTTACGAGAATGCGGCCCGTTCTCTGGAAGAGCTAAAGAAAGTCCGCTCCTTTAGCAACAACATTAAAGGCGTTGCTAAATTTAGCGCTGCCATCTCGAAGGCAGCAGAAGCGCTTAGCTCGACGACAAATTTAACAGTCGAATCTCAGCAAAAGATCTCTTCCATTGTGCGTGCCGCTGCGCCGACTGCAGATCAAGTAAAACAAACTCATCGCGGACGCGTCAACAATATTAGTAAGCTTCCTGAGGCAGCACCGGTCACAGCTTCTGAAACATCAGCCGTGTGCGACAAATGCGGAGAACCCTTGAGCGGCTGGGAGGTTTTAATTGCAGATCTTAAAACCGGCGTGACCCAGCTCGAGGCTGGCTTCCGGCAGCAAAATACTTATAAATTAGGCTTCTGTCAGAAATGCGGTCGAGTTGAAGTGTTTATGGAGCCGGAACAAGATCATCCGCTCTTCCCCGACAGGCTTATAAGTACTAAAACGATCCTCTCTTTTAATCAGGCTATGTGCATCGGCATTCCCTTGGAACGCGCGTTAAGGCAGTTCGAAAAAGAAGCCGAGCTCGGGTCGAACACGGGTTCATACTCTCTATATGACTATCAGCGCTTTTATTTGAAGCCGTTGTTTAAAGCGATCGAAAAAACGGTGCAGAATCGTGCCGTGCTCGTGTGCGATGAGACACCGTTCGATTGCCTGCAGGATCAGGGACGCGGGAAGATCCCAGCCGCCGGAATCGAGCCAAAAGCAAAAACAAATTACGTTGTTGCAGTGACCACAGCCGATGGAGCACCTCAGCCGGCAACGCTGTACTATTACAGCCCGACTCGAAGCGCCGAGAATATCGGCAAAATCTTATCCGATTACAGCTTCAAAACCTTGGTAACCGACGGCTACAGCGGCTACAAGACAATCATTAAAAACAGAAACTTGGATAAGGCAGAAACAGAACAGGTCCGCCATCAGTCCTGTCTGGTGCATCTCCGTCGAGAACTTCTTAAAGTTGTTCTGCCCTCGGATCTGTACAAACAGCTTCTGGACAAGTCCGAAGAATACGTAACACAAGAACTTCAAAAACAGCTTCTGGCAAATACAGACGGGATGAAGCTCCACACAGCGTTAAAAGCAATTAATGCCGTGTTCCGCATTGAGGCTGAGAAAAACGCCGGACTGCTTAATCCGGAACAAGCCAGAAAAGCGCAAGCCGAACTTATCAAGTATCTGGATCAAATGATGTTGGAGGCAAGCAAAGGCCTTGTTACACAGAAAGGCACTACTTGGGTAAAGACAAGGAATGTACCGGCTGCAAAGCCTTGTGTTTACTACCTGAACGCTAGAGAGGACTTTGCAACATTCTTAGGCAGCAGCGAAATCCCGCCCTGCACGAATAAGGTTGAAAGAGCCATCCGAGGAGTTACGATCCTTCGTAAAAACAGTCTGCATAAACACTCGGCAAATTACATGGAAGCCATGTGCATGGCTCTGTCCATCGATGCAACCTTGAGGGAAAACGGAATTGATCCCTTTAAGTGGCTCCAAAAATACAGCCAGGCACTATTTAAACATATGACCGCTAAGGGACTCTCTCAGGTCTGGAAGGAAACCGGCCAGAGAAAAAACAAATTCTCTATCCGTCTCCCGGAAAAGTTGGAAGAGACAGATAAGAAGATCAATAAATATCTTCCCGAAAAACTTGCTGAAGACTTCGATATGCAACCTTGGTTGGACTCTATCTTCCGGGCGTAGAATCGAAATTAAATAGTCTCATCAAAATGACAAAACTCCGGTGCTTTATACGAGGACCGGACCGTTCGGACTGCGTCGTCAGTGCAATAAGCTAAAAAAATAAGCTATAAGAAACGTACATTTATTTTTCCTCAAAATAGTGTTTACAAACGTCTTTAGGATCTCCATCCATTTTTATTGCTCCATGCTCTAGCCAAATAGCTCTGGTGCAACATCTCTCAATTAATTGACGTGAATGACTAGCAATGACTAAAACATTGGATCTTTCAATGAGCGAGTTCAATCTTTGTTCAGCTTTTTTTTGAAAGCCTTGATCTCCCACTGATAGCCACTCATCCATAAGAAGAATGTCTGGACTGATCATAGTAGAAACGGAAAAAGCAAGTCTCATATGCATACCTGTTGAGTATGTCCGGACAGGCATTTCTATAAAACTCCCTAATTCAGAAAAATCAACGATAGAATCCAGATCGCGATCTATAACCTTCTTGGGGATGCCTAAAAGAGCGGCTCTCAGGTAAATATTTTCTATACCCGTAGCTTCGGTATCAATACCTAGAGAAATATCGATCAAAGAGCCTATTGTTCCAACGATTTCAGCTGTCCCTTCAGTTGGTTCATAAACCTTGCCTAAAACACGAAGAAGAGTACTTTTTCCAGCTCCATTGTGGCCAACTAATCCAATTCTTTCTGTGGGTCGGATATTTAGATTAATCTTATCAAGAGACCTGACAATAGTTTTCCCTTTTTCCGTTAGCCCGATTTTCCCTCCCGTTGCCAATCCCATGACCGTTTTTTTTAGGGATCTTCCTTGAGAATTAAATATTGGAATATCAACAGAAATATTATTAAGTTTTACAAATGCCATGACTACAACCAATAAGCTATTCTTCCTCTAAATTTGTTAAAGACAAATAGAGTAAAAGACCAACCAAATAATGCCAAAACTACAGAGAAAACATAATTTACTAAGCTTGGACAAGCACCAAGAAGAGGAGCCCTTACGATTTCAATCAAATGATAAAACGGGTTCGGCCCTAGAACAAACACCTCGGTTCTAGAGCTAAGCAATTTAGGCATCCAAATAATCGGAGTGACATAAAAAACAATTTGAAGAAAACTATTTACTATTTGAGAAAGATCCCTGAATCTAGCGCAAACAATTCCAATAAGTAAAGCCATCCATAACAAATTTATTAACAGAAGTAAGATTCCAGGCAAAAATAAAAAAACAAAAATGTTTAGAGGTTTACCAACACATAGCAAAACAATAGGGTAAACAAGTATGTTATGAAGAAAAATATAGAAATTTCTAAATACCATTCTCATAACATGTACGAATAAAGGTAATGGAAGTTGCTTAATAACTGCCTCAGAATTTGAGAAGACAACCGTTGATTCCGAAAGAGTGGAAGATATTTGGCCCCATACGATTAAACCAGCTGCAAGGAAAGGCAGGAACTCTTCCATTGGTGATTTGAACAATCTGCCAAAAATTAATCCAATACAGGCGATCATTACTGCTGTAGAAATAGTGATCCAAAAAGGACCGAGTGATGACCGTCTATATCTTTGCCTTATGTCTGCTCTGGCTAAATAAATGGGTAAAGAAATTCCTTGGAGGCCGTTCAGAACATCCTTTAGCCCCTTGTACTTAGAATGCGAAATCATAGAAATCATTTAAGGTAATGATAAATCTTAACAAATCCATAAGGAACAAGCATTTTAACCATTTTTTTTAAAGTAAGTTTTTCTTTAAACCAGATCAAATCATCACGTTTTTGGGAGGGTATAACTGCAAAAATATTCAAGAAAACTGAATTCCGTTTTAACATTTTTACCAATCTATTTTGAACACCATTTTCCTTATTTATATACTCAATAGCTGAAGACAGGATATCTGGATAATCTTTTAGGAATCGCCAAAATTCTTTCATTTCAGTAAATTTATTTAAGCGATATTGCATGTAAATGTTAGTACTTATTAATTGAGATAATATATTGTCTTTAAAGTAGGTAACCTTTGTATTAGATCCTGCTTCCAACTCTAGATTTGAGACAAATTTAATCAAACGCCGAGAAACGAAATCATGATCCTTCCAATATTTTCCCCATGAAACAAAGGATACGGATTGAGCCTGTCTACCTATTAAATACCTGTATATATCCATTTCAAATCGTATTAATTTCCTAACATTTAAAAGAGAAAACACATTGAATTCCATATCTACATAACGACGGTTCTCAGAAAGAAGAGGGATGTTCTTTAAACAAGATGTTCTGAAAGTAGATGTAGCAAGGCGAGGCCCAACAGAACCTTTAAATCCATAACCCTCATAAGCCATTAAATCAAAGTCGTAAATTTCATTGGGCGCTAACTGAGGATAATCATAGATAATCGGCATCTCGGCTGCCCCAACATAATCATATCTACCGGTGGTCAGAACCAAGTCTACAGAGGAGTCAAGAATTTTTAACTTCTCTATTAACTGATCTAAGTCAAAATGATCAACCCAATCATCACCATCCAATACCCTAAAATAAGTTCCTGCTGCTTCTTTTATTCCTAAATTAATGGTTGAACCATGGCCGCCATTGGGTTTATTGATGAGTCTTACGATCCCTGGAAATTCATCTTGCCATTTTTCTCCTATCTCTTTAGTAGAATCGGAGGACCCGTCATTAATAATCAAGATTTCTAGATCGTTTCGATTCTTTGTCTTTAACAAAGAGAAAATACATTTATCTAAATACTTTTCAACGTTAAAAGAAGGAATTACGATTGTCAGAACCTTTTGCGCTACTTCAATATTTATATTTTTTTCAACCTTAGAAGACTTGTATTTAAGGCGATCAATGAGATCGATTTCCTTTGCTAAAGTTTGTTCATAACTAAATAAATTTGAAACTTTTTCTGAAAGTTTTTTGGAATAATATTCAAATTCTGATTCATTATTGAAAAAGTAAAGAACAGCAGCGGCAAGGGAATCACTTGAAGTAGTTAATATCTTAGGAAACTCACTAAAATACCCCTTCATCGGATCGATATCAGTTGTTAGACTTAAGACACCTGATGACAAACCTTCTCCCAATGTTACGCCTTGAGTGTCAAAACGCGTTGGAATGAGCATGAAACCATAGTTAGATAAAAATGCAGGCAACTTATCATTGGGAATAAATTTATCAACAAATTGTACATTCGGGAACCGCTTCAATGGAGCAAACAAGACTTCTTTAGCTTTCCCTACACCAACAATATCAATCGAAAATTCTTTAAACTCCTTATGCTTTGAAAGCTCTAGTATGGCTTTTACAGAGACATCAGCAGAATAATTTCTTTCATCAGAATATTTTCTAAGAATCAATATTTTTTTTCTTTGTTCTTGAGATTTAATTTCAAAATGAAATCTTTGAGGGTCTATATAGTTTGGAATTATATTGAAATTCTTAAAAGTGACTCCTAAGTGATTCTCAGCTTTTTGTTTTAAAAAGTCACTTACAAAAACAAAGTTAAATCTTTGATCGATTAGAGCTCTATTAAGCCAACGCTTAAACTCAGCCGAAGGTGGCGTTATTGGATTTCTAGGAAGGAAATAGGGACTCGTTTCGTGTTGAATATAACCTTGCAAAATTTCGGCGCCGTGACAAACAAGGATGATTTGCGCAGATTGGCATCTGGAATAAAGTATTTGAAGCAGCGAAGAATTAAAAAAATGTACTACTATAACTTTGTAATTTTTCTGGGACAAAAGATCCTTTAATTCTGAAAAAAGGCCAACTAATAAACCCTCTTCTTCATATCGAGCATTAAGAAGATCTTTTCTGCGAAGAAAGTCATCATTCCAGCAATAAATATCGCAGGAAATACCACGCTGTTTGTAGGTTTCAACTCTGGTTTTTACAAATTGAAAAGCGTATGGATCTTCTTTTGTAGGATATCCTGGTGTTATAACCAATACATCAGAATTTCTGGTTTTTATCGAATTTATTAAACGAGTTTCTAACATATTATTCACCCAACTCTATCCTAGCTAATTTCAATGCTGATTTGATTGTATCTTGCATATCATAATATTTATACTCGCCTAACCTACCTCCAAATATCACATTCTGTTCATTCTCAGCAAGCTTCTTATATTCCTTATACATATCTTCATTTAATTTATCGTTAATCGGATAGTATGGCTCCAAGCCTTCTTTCCATTCAACTGAATATTCATAGCTAATAATTGTCTTGTTGGAATTATTCTCTGGTTCAAAATGCTTATGCTCAATTGATCTTGTATAAGGAACCGATAGATCAGGGTAATTACAAACTGCTACGCCTTGAAGGTTGTCAGTTGAGAAAGTCTTTTCAATAAATTCAAGACTTCTATATTGTAATTTTCCTAAAGAAAAGGAAAAATACTCATCTATTGCCCCAGTAAATAAAATTCTTCTTGCTTTATTCAATAACGAGTTTCTATTCTCCAAAAAATCAAGGTTTAATATGATATCAACACCTTGAAGTATATTGGAAATAAATCTTGTGTACCCCCCAATAGGAACTCCTTGATATCTATCATTGAAATAATTATTATTGTAGGTAAACCTTACAGGGATTCTTCTTATAATGGATGCTGGTAGATCTTTGCACTTCCTTCCCCACTGCTTTTCTGTATAACCTTTTATAAATAATTCATAAACATCAACCCCAACGAGGCTGATAGCCTTTTCCTCTAAATTTTTAGGAGATTCTACGATTTTTGACTTTTGATCCAAAATAATTTTTTTTGCCTCATCCGGAGTTGAAATATTCCACAATTTTGCGAATGTATTCATATTGAATGGAAGGTTAAAAGCTCCTTTTTGGGTGATAGCAATAGGAGTGTTTATAAAATTGTTAAATTCTGCAAAGTTATTAACATAGTTCCATATGTCCTTATCACTAGTTCTGAATATATGGGCACCATACTTATGAACGTTAATTCCTTGCTTATTTTCTGTAAAGCAATTTCCGCCTATATGAGATCTTCTATCGATAACCAAACATCTTTTCCCGCGTTTAGTAGCTTCATTCGCAAATACAGCACCAAATAAACCAGCGCCAACAATTAAGTAATCGTACATATATTTACCCCAATTTGTTACAAAGCGTTTTAAATTTAAGTTGAATTTTTGACGTTATCTTGAGAAAGGAGAGGATAAAACTAAAAATCCCCAAGTTTCTAAAAAAATTAGTTGTGCTAGGCCATCTTAAGAAAAATATTGCAATAAACCTGCACAATCTTATTTCTTGAAAGATTAACTTATTTGAGACTTTTTTTCTGTGCATCAAATCCCATGCATAATGAATATGCGAGCAAAGCTCTTTAGTGCCCAGTCGAAGATTTTTATCAATAGAGAATAATGAAAGGCACCACATTACTAATGAGAAGTAAGCAGTACACAATATTGACTCCTTCCCTTTTAATTTATTTATATATATATTGTTTTTCCTGTTAGACAGAAAATTTACCCAAAAATCTTCAGATTTTTTCAGTGAATTTTCTCTTTGGCGGTATTGGTATGTTATCGAAGATGTGAAATAAATTTTGGACTCATTAGTCAACCATCTTACAAAAAAAGTCTCATCCTCAGCAGCATTATTTCCTATAACTAAATCTTCCTGAATAACTGTCACCTTTCGAAATATCTTATTATGAAAATACCCTCCTCGTTGGCCAAAATTTTCTGAACCCTTCAAAGAAAACAAACATATTAAAAACTCATCTACACTAACATACCTACTGGAGGGAATTTCATCAACTACGGTAGAACCGTCCTCCATTAGATATTGAAATCCACAAAAAACAAGATCAACCCTTGTTTCAGAAATAGTTTTATACAAAACCTCTAAATAGTAACAATAAGGAACATCGTCACTATCAAAAAAAACTATGTATTCACCACGAGCCTTGTTTAAGCCAAAAATTCGAGCAGAATTTACACCACCGTGTCTTGTAGCATAGATCCTTAAATTGGATATTCTATTTTCCCATTCTTTAGCAATCTCCAAAGAATTATCAATAGAACCATCATCTACGAAAATGAGCTCAAAATCTTTGAATGTTTGTTCGGAAAAAGCCTGTAAGGTCTCCCTCAACCACTTAGACGCGTTGTAATTAGGGATAACAACAGAAACTTTTGGGATTGTAGTAAACATAAATATTTCAATCAAGCAATCAGATGAGTCTTAAAACCTTTTTTAAGGTTTCCCTTCTTTTTGTACCTAATGGAAAGAAGAATAGACTAAAACGTCTAATAACCTCAAATAAGGAAGTATCCCTTAATCTGTCCAAGGAGATCGATTTCTTTGATGAATTTATCAAATTAGCATAAACAATTTCTTCGTACGCCGAAACACGCCGTGCATAGAGCCAGAATAAAAAACCAAGAAAGATAGAAGGTTTTGCCCATGGTTTATCTTTTCCAGAATAATGGATTATGACTGGTTCAGAAATTTTTCTTAAGTCAGATAATTCGAGGTATTTGTCTTCTATAAATCCTATTGATAATCCATCAGAAAAAGCACCGATTTGATAATTAAAATAAAATGGCAACAAGAAACTATCTTTATTAAAAATAATATTTAATATATCTTGATCTGGGTATAAAAAGTTGTTACCTTTTTTTATTAGCTTCTTAAGTTTCTCAAAATATTCTTTCTTATCAATTAATTGATTTTTAAACAAAACAACCCCAGTATTAAAATAGCGATAGCCATTTATATGTAAAATATTTTTTATATATGAAAATCTTGCCTGGTCTTCTCTTAAATTTGGAACAACCGAATCAACAACAGCACCTATTCTCTCGTTAAACTCCAATTCTAGTATGGTCTTAATGTCCCCTTTAACTATGATGTCGGAATCTAGATAGAGTATGTTTTGATATCCTTCAAACACTAGAGGGATAAGGCACTTATAGTACATACTATGTGTCCAGTATGACTTCTTCTTCAACTCAATTCCATTAAAAAGGTTAAAGAATGCACGTTCTGCATTGTAAATATAAATCTTTTGTTCAACTTGTTTCTGGAATTCTCTAAGTTGGATTACAACCTGTTCCGATAACATATCAGTGACAAATATAATATCAAAGTTACGTTGCTCCGTATTTTCCAAAATTGAGATTAGTGAAACCAGTGTGTATTTAATATAATTCTCGTCTGGACAAAAAACTATTGCATTTTTATTCTTTTCTGGAGATTCAAATAAAAGATAACTAGTACTTTCATAACTGTTAGGCTCTGGAAAAAGATTGGCTAAGAACTTCTCGAATTCTGCATTATCTTTATCACAGACCCACGGTTCATCATTTAAACAAAAGCAGACAGGAGATACCTTTTTAATTAATTCATTTAGCTCCTTAATTGATGGACAGCTTGTATAGAGATAGTCAGAAGGAATAGAGCCATCATTCACAACTTTTACTAAAGCACAACCCTGTTCTAACATAAATAAGTTATACAGTACCCTTTGTACGCAATTGGGTGTTCTGAACTTCGATAAAGTAGTCTTCTTAAATGAGTCTTCAAACTCCTCATAGCATTTCTTCAAAAGACTTTTTCTAAAAGCTTCAATATTATGTACTGGTTCATATAAATATTTTCTCTTGTATTTATTATTAAATAAACCACAGGAATAAGAGATATTTATTGCATACAAGTCATTCTTAAGATCTAGTTTCCTTTTAATTTCACACAGGCGAACTATTGGATTATTCCTTTCATCAAAAAAGAAATCTTTATCAACCTTTTTATTTAGAAAACAATCGTCATTAGCCAGAATAAAATATTCTGATAATTCTGCAATTCTCCATAGGTTTGCTTCAATAGCCTCAGAATTAAATGTAGGAAGAGAATCAGTTGGCATGAAGGATGAATGTGCAACTATTTTTATTTTATTAGTTTCTTTCAGCCATAAAGGTCTTTGTCCATTCGTTACAATGAAAATTGTATCTATCCAGGAGGCATTTTTTAATATAGATCGCAAAGAGTACTTTAACTCCTCGCAACTCCTGAATCTATTTCTTGCAATCGAAGTTTTATTAGGATTTATTTTTCGTTTCTCCCTTTCTAATGCATTCAAAAATATTTGATCACTTCCATCTACCCACAGATATACCAAATCTACTCTATTCAACATTTTATTTCTTTAAATTATTAGTAAGCCTATAAATTGGAAATTATTATTTTTCATTTTTTTTTAATTTTATTTATCTTTAAGCAATTAATAATTAGCTTTAATTCAAACCTCTCCATTGAGGTCTCAACTCTTTCTTTCTTCGATTGCCATAATAATTTCTTTCATTTAAACTTCTTGTACATTATATACATTAGTACTATTTGGATTCGTTACCTTCCATCGATACAAACGCATGCCGCGGGTTCCAGTCTTGGAACAACATTCTTAATTCGCGTAACAAGATCCGATTTTTTTAATTTGGCCTCTCGGACCCTCGGCTCAGTCCAGGGTCTACATAGTTTTACAATCCAGCCGCTGCTTTAGCCTTTTTCCCTGCCTACGTGCGCCGAGATTCTCCATTCAACTCAATTAAAAAATATTAAAACTGTAAACGACTTCAACAGCGATTTATTTTTCATCCTGCCACTTATACAAGTCAGCGCATGGTCTCTGACTGACTTTTATACTGGATATGTCATCGGCACGACTATTAATAATTTACTAGACGAGGCTTTGCACCTGAAAAGTTAGAGTTCCCAGACCAAAGTCATCGCTATTGAACCAACCGTTTCTTTAATCTTCCTTAGCGCCCCGTTTTTGAGACCATTTTCCTAAGTTTACCCACCCTACAGTACTTGATACTATAACCTCTTTCGATCGCTTACAACTAAGGACCATTGGAAGAAATCTTTTCTCGCAGCCAATGGCTCTCGTGATCGCAATTGATTTACCGTTGCGGCGGCTGTCTCATCTTTGGTGAGGCAATCTCTTAGCCATCCATCGACATTCAATGATTTCCTCAGGGGTTTGACGGGAGATTCCTCGTCCAGGCGCAAAGTTGAATTGCCTTAAGCTACAAGCTCCTCTAATTAGACTGGCGATCTTAAATCTGTTTTCCGCGCCGCGTTCCTTTCGAACTACACGTTCTGCCTCCAAGCAGACAAGATGGCGTCTTAAGAACGGTTGAGACGACCAAGACGGATCAATGAGCTGCCCGTGGAGCTACTATCAGTCTGTACTCTCTAAGAAGATCCATGATCGTTTCCTCTATCTTGCTTGTTACCGTCATTCGGAGCAGACTATCTCCATTAGCCGCTTCTCTGTTCATCTGCTCCTGAGAGGGCGCAGCTCCGCTAGAGCATGAACCGGACAAGGCGGCATTTTCTTTTAGTTTTTCCATCACATCAGCTCTCCACTTTTCTTTCCCTCAAGATTGATTCATGGTGTTCGGCACCTCTGAGATTTCGGTCAGCTCTTTGCTCGCGCTGAAGCATTAGCCGACTCTTCGGCGAATACTGACGATTTCTTTCTTGCCGGAGTTTGTGAGTTTATTTTTAATTCTTCTAAATCCCACCCCGTTACCAGATCGCGAGATTCTTCCTGGATTTTCCCGTTTTTGATACCTAAACAAGCATAAATTCTTTGCGAGCCCCCGTGGGCTCT
>OGKA01001412.1_pt1 | contig 19278 bp, 16 predicted proteins | sample 1572211 | NCBI WGS metagenome assembly OGKA01 (sample SAMEA2582125, study PRJEB24529) | metagenome | biome: Human gut stool | place: China | collected 2011 | reverse complement strand
GCCATTCACCGTATTCCCTTCAAAATCCGGAGCTACATTCCCGTTCTCGTCATACCATTGCCCTTGCAACTTCGACACAATAGAAGCCGTCTGCGTGTCGATGCTAGCAAATGCAATAGGGATACAAAGGAAGGTGAGTATGACAGCTATCCAAACACAAGCAATCTTTAATTTACTCACACAATAGACTCCTTAATTTGTCATATTGGAGTAAATTCATGAATATCTACAGAAGAGTTTAATTATCCCTATCAAATCATAGTCTAATAACTTCTCATAATAATACGAAAACAAATGACCAAAGACTTAATCCGTAATTCCTATGACATATAATAACCAATGTGTCTTTATTCCATAAAGACCGTGATAAAGTCACCCGCTTGATTCTATACTAACTTCATCGCCCATTACAAAACCTTAAACCATTAATAATATTGCATTAAAATACGTTTCAATTTAAAATCTATAATGATTTTAATTCGTTATCATACTTTCCTAACACATAAGCCCGTTTAATTTCCCTGATTCGTTCCCTGTCTTTAAGGATAGTATAAATAGCAACACTAATTCCTCCGATATCTAATTGTTTAATATCTTTAGTTATTCCAACTACGGCTACATTAACCAAACTGGATAGTGCCCCCGAATACATTATAATTTTTTTTGTCTTTACTTCATATAGCTCTTCGCTTATTGTTCCATCGTAAAAGCTATAATGATAGATAGCTGTCAAATAATTAATAAATGATGCCCAAGTAGCCTGCTGCACTGTATTGGAAACATTTGCGAAATCAAAACCATAATCAGCAAGTTTAGATGCTAATTTAGCATCTATAATACTAATGCCAGGAAATGGTAGGCCATTCTTAGTATGCATATCGGATTTCAAATGAACCAGTTCTTTTACAAATGCAATTGCTACCTTTTCTTTTTCTTGTTTAGGACCTAATAATTTCTCAATAGTTTTTGTCAATACCATTGAAGTATCGGCTCGTTCTGCAAATACATCTCTTCCATCTCTGGTTTTAATATGATAGGATTTAAACTCATTCGTAGTTAAAGTAGCAGTAGCAATATTAGCCGTACCAAAAATTAATCCTAAAATAGGGTCATGCCCTAAAGTCTTCACACGATGTCCAAGTTTTCCGCCTCCTTTTAACGCTCCATCAGAACCAATATTAGCATCAAAAGGAACCGGATTAGTAATGATTTCCTCTAAGCCGGGATTATAATACCTATGAACTCGATTAGAATGAGTTTTTGTATATCCGTCAGTAGATTTAGCCGCATCTTGGTCGTTTAGTCTAATTGGGAACTTAAACCTATATTGCCGTAATACTTGCAATCCGGCAACAACAAATAAAAGTTTAATTTCAAATGCGTTCAACCCTGTTTTCTCATCAAATTCACGTTCATAATTTCTCAGTTTTTGGGGAGTCTCATCTATAAACTTTTTAGCCTTATCAAGCCGTTCCAGAAGTCTCTTTGTCTCGCTCTTCATTTGACTGCGATTATTTCGATAATCAGAATAATCTGCTAAAGCCTTATCAAATTCATCCATAGTTATCTACCTACTTTCCCTAATACAAATAATTTTGTATTTGGCAAAATTATTTGTAAACTTATTTCGTTCCTGCTTAACGATATCGGACAATTCATTAACTTTTTGAGTTCTATAAACTTCAAGGTTCTTATATCTCTTCAGACTTTCGCTCTTCTTTTTTTCAAGTGCAGAAACTTTTTCCTCCCAGTTGGTGAGACATTCGGCAAGTGACATTAAAAAATATTTCTTTCTTTTTTTCTCCATTTTATCATCAAGACCTAGGCCTGTATAATATGGGTCAGTCATAATACAGTACCCCAGAGCAGCCGTGATAGACGTTCCACCAGAAAGATTAAGCTTGTCATAATAAGGGTCTTTTATCCTTGAAAGAGCTTGTTCCATTTTACGTTCCAACAATATATTCGCATTCTTATATTCGTCATATTCCGTTCTTAGCACCTCAATATGTTTGCGAAGTTTGACATCACTCCTATCGTCTGCTGCATCAATTTCTTTAATAGACTCCGCCAATTCGTTTATAACCTTTGAGTATAATGACGCCGCAAATTCACGTGCATATTCTTGCCCTTCCAACTGATTATCACTCGTGCAGTAGTCTATAATACTAGCAAGTGTTCCAATATAAGGTACTGTTTTTTCCCAAGAAGATCTAGGTTTGTAGTTTCTTTCTATCTCTTCTTCAAGATTAAACCGCATAATACTACCTCCTTTGAAATACAACTTAATTAATCTCATTTTATTTTTAAACGTTATTAATGATTTATAGAAATTCTTCTATTTATTTTACCTGCAGACTAGTCTAAAGCATCCCCTCTTATTATAATATTTTATTATTTATTATTTTTATATTTAATTATCCAGTCGCCAGTTCTAAGTAATCCTAGACCACTGCTCCTAATATTTTATTAAAAGCTTCTAAATAATAGCTTCATCCAAACCGGATTTTATCATCACCTGTTAAATTGTCATAAATACAGAACCTGCGTAGAGTCCCCAATACCTTTTTCCGTATTCTTATTACATCCCGCCCGACATAATACAATTCCCCTGACAGAAAATATATGTCCTTATTGTCCTCCTCTGCAGCCTTACTAATAAAGTCAAAACCAATCTCGTAATCCGTCTTCGTACCTAATCCGTACAGACAGTATGTAGCCAAAGAAAAGCTATCGGACTTATCGCCGTCGGCATAATTCTACTTCAATAATCTAAATATGCCCTTGCAATAGTGTCCAGATCCAGGTACTCCTCCTCCGCTTCCAAAGAAGATTCAGCCGTACCGACTGACTCCGTCTTTTCAACGTCATCTTTCGCGGCCGACAACAAATTGTCTCTCGTTGTTATAAACTGTGCTCCCTCTTTCAAATTAAACAACAATTCAAATACGAAATTGAAGTATGAAATGCCTACGTCAATATTAATCTTATTGACAGTGTTAATATAAGATCTGCTCAAAGCATTAACCAGCTCGCCTGTCGATACGTTCACATTCTTTGCCCGCAGTATTTCGTTGCAGGCAGAAACTTGATATTTATCTTCATTTCTGAAGCGACTTAATTTATACATCGATTCCAGAATAATCAACCCGTTTCCCGTAACTGAATCGGTAATAACCGGCTCTGTATTTCCCAATAACTTCATTCGTAAAGCATCGGAATCCTGTACAATCAATATAGAATCCCACAGATTTATTGTATCCCCCGGTGTCAGCGACAGTTGCAGTAACACGCTTTTTATCAAAATTAAATCCGAAAAACTCCATTCACCCTTAGTAATTTCATAAAAGTCCCTCGCTACACACACAGTCTTGCTCAAAGGATCGAGCTCCAAATAAGGAAGATCATTGAACATCTGATACTCGATAGAACTCGACCAAGTCAGCAAATTTAAATTCCGTTCCACCTTGTCCTGCCGAACTTCGATCTGAATCATTTGGCTCTGATACCGCTTGAAAAACTTATTTAATCCTTGATATATATTTTCTATTTCATCGTTAATTTGTTTTACATGGAAATTAAGTTTGTTATTAACGGCAACCAACAGATCAAAAGACAGTAAATTCTGTTCCGCCAACTTTTTCAATGTCTGCTGAGCCAAGTATTGGGCATTGACACGATTTTCACTAATTTTCCGTTCCACCTTTCGATTATTTCCGGTAAAGAGTCCCACAAGCTGCTCAATAGCGCCCTTATTATTCAACTCATTCTGCCGTTCATCTGCTTCGGTCAAGCAGGCAATACAGCTTAGCCCCAAACGATTAATTTCTTGCCGATTAGCCCTATGTGCCTCAATAACCGAATCTATCTGTGCTTCAAAATCACTTCTATCATCTATGGTTACAAGTTTTTCATCAACAAGTTGTAAATTATTCATCTTATTAACCCCCCTCTGCTGATATGATTCGACTTCTAAGCGTTCAGACGATCCAGGGCTTCGATTGCCTCTTCATTTCCTAAATTAGCGGCTTTTTCATACAATTTCTTTGCAGCAGAATAACTCTGTTTTACTCCTTTCGCATTTTCATAACAATAACCCAGATTAAACACAGCATCTACACAATCATATTCCATAGCCTTCTCAAACCACTTTACAGCTTTGCTGTAACTTGTTCCTACACCGTCACCGTTTAAATACATCTTTCCAAGCTTATTCATCGCTTCTCCATCATTATGTTCGGCAGCTTTCTCAAACCATGATTTAGCCTTACTATAGCTCTGCTTTACACCGGCTCCGTCTTGATACAAAATTCCGATTCGGAACATAGCATGCTTATTTCCATTTTCTGCAGCCTTCTTATACCATTCTTTGGCTTTACTATAACTCTGCTCTACACCGCACCCATTCTCGTAGAGCAGTCCCATACCGTATACAGAGTTTTCATCACCACTTTCTGCTCCCTTTTCCCACCACTCTTTAGCCTTACTATAATTTTGCTCTATCCCCATTCCCATATAGTAACTGTATCCAAGCCACCCCATAGCCTCGATATCGCCGGCAATTGCAGCATTTTCAAAACATTCTTTAGCCTTATAATCATTTATCTCTACACCCTTACCGAATGCATACAGCATCCCCAACAAGTACCTAGCCTTAGCATTCCCCAAATCTGCTGCCTGTTTATACAAATCTGCTGCATGAGTGAAATTCTGCTCAACACCATCCCCATTTTCATAGGCCAGCCCTCTCTGTAATAAATCACCGGGATCACTGCGATTCATTTCACTTAAATTAAAAAGCAATTCCAGGATAAAGTCGAATCGAGATACGGAACTGTTTACATTCGCTGCCAACTCGTCTTTTAAATATAATTCCACCAATTCATTACGAATTTCTTTATCTGTGAACCTCTTATCTATATGCCGTTTACAAAAGCTGACCAGATTTCTTTCATCCGTTTCCAAGCGGTTCAACTTATCTAACACAACCGTTGCCGTAAGCGGTACATACTCATCCCCCCTATAGATTTTCCTGATAATTCATCTTCCAAAAGTTTATGGTCATGAATTGCTACCAACGCATCCATGTAGTTGATCTCATCATTCGGCGAAAGTCCTATATCCTTCAAGGTAGATTTGAGCAAACGTAAATCACTCAAGTCCCAATGTCCGTGTGACTTTTCATAAAAATCACGAATCAGACAACCGGTCTTAGCGTTATCATCCAACTCACTGTAAGGAATACCGTCCAGCATTTGATACTCAATGGACTGTGCCCATTTTAGCAACTCTACTTCTCCTTCTAATTTTTTCAAGCGGAACTCGGTCTGAACCAATTGGCTTTGATACGTCTTTAAAAACCCGTTTAACCCTCTATAGATATTATTTACATCTTGTTTTACCCCGTCAATTTCCGAGTCGATTCTCATGACCTGACAATTCAATTTATTATTGACTGTCGCGATGAGTTCAAAAGACATCTCGTTCTGTTCCGCCAATTTTATCAGTGCCTGCTGGGCTGCATACTGTGCTTTAACCAGATTTCCGCCGATCGCTTTTTCCAGCTTCTGATTCGTTCCCGTTATACTCCCTATAAATCGTTGCAACCCCGTTTTGTTATTTAATGCGGTTTGCTTCTCCTCCGCTTCGGTAAGGCATGCGATACCGGCAAATGCCAGACGATTTATTTCCTGTCTGTTATTTCCGCAACCAGCAATAACAGAGTCAATCTCCGCCGAAATCTCGTTTCTTTCATCTAAAGTGATAAGACTTTCATCAATAAGCTTCAATTCATTCATCTTAATGCCTCCCCATTCTTACCCGTTTTATTTACGAACTGTAACTATTATTTGCCTTCCAACTCATCCAGTAATCGGTTAAACTCACGAGCTTCAGGACTCCCCCCGCCGGCTATTCCATTTGCGGATCGCATAGAACGTTGAGCCAAATAACGGGAGAAGTTCTTTTCATCAGCCTGCATTTGCCGTAAAACCGTTTCCCCCTGCATTCCGACACTGTTAAACTGTTGCGTTACATACCAGGCCTTTTTAGCCGTAAATTCGGATACGGGTCGTCCTAACAATTTCTCGGCAATCTTCTGCGGATTTACCTTAGCGGCATCCCTGATACTGAAAGTTCCCGACTCAAGTCCCGAGATAACGTGACCCGTCCTTTCGGTCAATATTCTCCGGTCGGGCATTATGACTCGTGTACGCCAACAAATAACAGAGTCAATAGATTCAATAATGATTTTATCGGCAAACTCATATCTGTTGTCTGAAGCATACATTTCAAGTAACTTCCCGTACGTAAGACAAATTTTTAATACATCGCCGATCAAATCCGCTTCGGCCTCACTTAAAAGGTAATCTTCCGCCAGAACGCTAAAACGGTCTCCAACAATTTTTGTCAACGCAACGGCATCATCTTCTATAAATTTATCCAAAAGTTTTCGTGCATATGTAGATGATAAAAAGCCGCCTACAATTCCTCCTAAAATTCCTCCGGCAATCGTGCCGGCAGGTCCTAAAAAGGACAAGGCCGCACCGCCCGCATAAGCTCCCCCGGTTCCTCCGGATACGCTTGAAGCCACGGTTGTCATCTCTTTAAAAAGCTGTCTTCCCGAAATCTTACCGTTTATAAAATGACCGATATCCTTTCCGGATAACACCAAGGTCGCCACAACATCGACCATAATATTGGTCCTCAGCAACTTAGCCAAGTTATTAGTCGCCGCACCGCCGTAAAGAGGCGCCCCGTTGCGCAAAACCTTAACCAAGGCATGTCTTACATCGCTCGGCAATAACTTGACCAACGCGATGGAAGGCTCCAACAGCATTTGATTCAGACCGGTCTTAACCAGCTGTGCCGATACGAGAGACGTAACGAATGCCGTTCCTCCGGCCTGAATTCCCGCATAAACAGCCATATCTACAGCCTCGTCAAGGTCTCTGCCGTCCCATAATGCCCGAGCCATAACGACAGCCCCCGATATTCCGGCCGCACCGGCTCCGACTACCAGACCGTTAGCCGCATCGAATGTAAGAGACTCTATAGTCCCTGCCTTAGCAATATTCATGGCCTGCTTATACGTTACATTACCTTTACGGACAAGTTCCTTCGCCTTGGCAGGGTCCGTACAACCGGGCACTTTACCCTGTCTTATTTTTTCCGCCATAATACGAACCGCCTCATCATACTGATCGGAAGGAACTTCGATTTGCATGGCATTTCCGTTAGCGTCGACATAACGTATTTGTCCGTTCTTAAAGGCTGCTTCAACAGAAGCCTTTGCATTATTGCAATACTTTGTCTGAATAAGCCTCCCGTCTACCATTCTGTCGGCTCCGTTCTTTGCATTATCGTCGCCGACAATGCGGGCATCCCGACCGTGTACTTTGTCTATTAACGTATTCCCCTGCTCTGCGGCAAACCCGTGACCTTGCCTGCCGTTAAAACGATTGAGTCGGTCATTATGAACAACCATATCCATCCTGTCGTGAAATTCGAGCTTATTTTTTTCATCCTTATTCATTAGAATCCCCTGCTTTCATATCTGCCACAACATTCATCGCAACGAAAAAAACGAAGATAAGAAACGCTTCCCCCTATTACTGCGTACCTATCCTCCTCAACTACATCTTCCGCAATATAAATTTGACTAATCAACCCACACAATATATGTCGTCATTTTATCACATTTGTTACGAAATTAACACAATAAATGAATGTATTACTTCTTAAAAATCACCGAAGCAATCGTCTTGCTCAAGGTATTATTTCCTGTATATCGGTATAACACAAAGAGGTCTGAACGTAAGTAACACTCTCGTTCAGACCTCTGCTATTTTTAAAAACTGAGTTAATAAATTCACAAATCTCAAATTATACTGATTTTATATTATCAACAAACAATCAAATCATATATATGTTTCGCCGTAATCCCATGTATATACCTTTCCGGCATGAGTCTCCTTATATTTTCGTATAATGCCTCATCCATTCTGAGACCGCAAAGCTTACGGGAAAAATCTCTGATATCGGCATGACTGAAAAAGTCTCCGAATATATGAGCATCGGTAATCAATCCTTTATCTACCAATAAACAAATGGTTATTAATCCTGCCGAAAACTTTTTTTCTTTACGAAGATTATACTTAGGCGAATATCCGAAGTTCCATCCCCAAGCCCGGAATTTTTCCGCTTGAATCTTTTGTATCTCTTCCTCGTCAAATTCCGTTAATTCCAAAGGTTCCATAGTAGGAGAATTCACCAATATTTCTTCCAATAATCTATCCCTGAATTCACTTACGGCTATAGGTTTATCTAAATACTTATTGATACAAGTTACTCGACTTTTGACTGATTTAATCCCGCGAGACTCATATTTTTTTTCATTTACTTTTAACACATTATGCAGATAATCAAAGTCCGCATCAACCATCACACAGCCATGATGAAGCAACCTGTTTTTATTCATACACTGGGCATTACCCGAGAATTTTTTCCCATCCAGAAGAAGATCGTTTCGCCCTGAAAACTCTCCGTGCAACCCTATTTTTTCCAGCGTCTTTAACACGGGTTCGGCAAAAACGCGAAAATTAAAATCTTCACTATCCCGTTTATTAATAATAAAAGAAAAATTCAGATTTCCAGAGTCATGATATACGGCACCGCCGCCGGTTATTCTCCTCAGTACGTGCACCCCGTGTTCCAGAACAAATTGTTGATTAATTTCCTCTACGGTATTCTGATTTTTCCCGATTAAAACAGAATTCTCTATCTGCCACAGTAACAAATAGTCATCCTCTTTTTTTTCAAATAAATAGCTTTCTAACGCCAAGTTGTGATAAGGATTGGTTGATTCCACTACCAAATACTTCATAATATATCACCTGCAAGTATAAGATTAACTACTCTTTCTCTCACCGCAACTACCGTACTTTTTATCATATTCGTTTACCGCTACGCCGGCCTTATACGAACTTCTTACAAGCGGACCGCTTATGACATACGGAATGCCGATCTTCTCACCTAATGCCTTATATTCTCTGAATTTTTCCAAGGAGACATATTCTTCTACAGGAACATGTTTATCGGACGGACGCAAATATTGCCCTATCGTAACTATATCCGTTCCGGCCATAAAAAGTTCTTTCAATGTCTCCGCCATATCATCAATGGTCTCGCCCAATCCGACCATAATTCCACTTTTAACCAGCGGCCGGTAGGCATAATTATGTACGTAGTTCAATATCCGCAATGATTGATCATAGTTTCCTATCGGCCGTATAAACGGAAATAATCTTTTTACCGTTTCGATATTATGATTAAATACCGTAGGTCTCCTATTCAAGACGATATCCAACGACTCTGTTTTTCCTTGGAAATCAGGCACCAGTACTTCTACCGTCGTATCCGGACATTGTTTATAAACGGCATCAATACATTCGGCGAATTGTTTCGCACCGCCGTCCGGCAAATCATCACGTGTAACCGATGTAATAACCGCATGTTTTAAACCGAGTTGTGCCACGGCCGAAGCGAGTTTTTTCGGTTCTCCGGCATCAAGTAGTTCGGGATGTCCCTTGGTAACGGCACAATACTTACAAGCTCGGGTACACACCCCGCCCAATATCAAAAAGGTCGCGGTCTTATTCCCGAAGCACTCACCTATATTCGGACAATTCGCACTCTCACATACGGTATGTAAACTTAGTCCTTCTATCATTTTTCTTACATTTTTATATATTTCATCATTACAAACCCGCTGTCTCAGCCACTCGGGCTTATTACGTTGAGCAGACATAAATGTCACCTCCAAAGATATTCGGGGGAAGGAGATAATCACCCCTATCCCCCCGAACACTCGACATCATGTTACTTAGGCGGCCAATGAATGGCATTACCGCACACGGCCTCCGCTGCCTCTCCGATAGATTCACTGACGGACGGATGCGCCCATACGCAATCTATAAGTTCGTCAACCGTTGCTTCCAATTGTATTGCTAAAACGCATGCTGATATTAATTCCGTGACGCGCGGACCGTATAAATGTACACCTAATATTTCTCCGTACTTTTTGTCCGCAATAATTTTAATCAGTCCCTTACCGCCATTTTCAATAAGACTCTTTCCGTTACCGGCCAAAGAAAATTTACCGACATTGTAAGGAATTCCCGCAGCTTGTACATCCTCTTCTTTCATGCCTACGCTTGCTACTTCCGGCTCCAGATAGATACAAGACGGAACAGCCTTGTCGGAATAATGACTTTTTCCCGTCATAATAGTTTCAACAGCCGCCACACCTTGTGCCGAAGCTGCATGTGCAAGCATTAATTTGCCGTTACAATCGCCGATCGCGAATATGGAGGGCACGGAAGTGCGGAATCGATCATCTGTAACGATTCTTCCCCGTTCCGTCTTTACCCCTACTCTTTCAAGTTCTTTCGCGTCCGTTTTAGGTCTGCGCCCGACTGCAACCACAATTTTATCGCCTGTAATGAACCCGTCCTCGCCGTTTCTGTCTACCTGAACCCGCAGCTTCCCATTTTCCTCAATAACGGCCTTCACTTTAGTGTTCACCAAAACCTCGATTCCGCGCTGTTCCAGGTCGATACGTACAGATTCCACAATCTCTTTATCGATAGGCGGTAAAATATACGGTAAGGCTTCCACAATAGTACATTTCACTCCTACGGACGCGAACATGGAAGCAAATTCAATACCGATAACACCGCCGCCTATGATAATCATTGATTCGGGCAATTCTTCCAAAGACAATGCTCCGGTGCTGTCAATCACCCCGTTCGAATCGATACCGGGAATCTTCAGGGAAACGGGTTCAGACCCGGAAGCAATAATAATATAGTCGGCTTCAATCTTTTCTCCGTCAACTTCAACGCAATGTGCATCTACAACCTCGGCATGTCCTTTATATACCTTAATTCCGTTTGCGGCTAAAAGTCCCGAGACCCCCTTCACTAAGCGATTTACAACGGAATCTTTATAAGTCGAAGTTTTTTTCCAGTCAATTGTCGGAGCAGACACCTGAATGCCGAGTAATTCGGCATCTCGTTTTAAAGTTTCATATGCGCTTGACGCATGAATCAGGGCCTTGGTGGGAATACACCCTACATTCAGACAAGTACCGCCCAACTTATTTTCTTCCACGAGTGATACGGATGCACCTAATTGAGCGGCTCTGATCGCCGTAACATACCCTCCGGGACCGCCGCCGATGACGACAATTCGTTTCTTCGAATCATCACCTATATTTTTTTCAACGACTTCAACCGTATCGACATTCCGCTTTGTACTATTATCTTCGGCAACGACCTCATTCTCATTACCGATATATCCCAAAATACCCTTTACGGGAAGTATAGCGCCTTCTTCCGCAATGATTTTTATAAGGACTCCGTCCTCGGGTGCCTCAATGATATTATTGATTTTGTCGGTTTCCACCTCTACGACTTCGTCCCCTTGCTTAAGTTTATCTCCCGCCTTTTTCAGCCATTTCGAAACGGTACCTTCCGTCATCGTCAGGCCTAATTGCGGCATTGTAAGTTCGACAGCCATATTTTCACCTCATTTCCGATTACAACAAAAGAAACGGATTTTCCATATATTCTCTAAATCGCGCCGTAATTCTTCCTGCCACCGCTCCGTCGATAATACGATGGTCATACCCCAAAACGGCATTCATAACGGGAGCCGCTACTATCTCTCCGTTCCGTACTACAGGTTTGTCAACAGTTCGGCATATTCCCAAAATGCAGGCTTCCGGCGGATTTACAATAGGGGTAAAGTGATCGCACCCGTACATTCCGAGATTACTGATAGTCGAAGTTCCGCCTTTCATTTCATCAGGAGATAACGAACCTTTTCTCGCTTTATCCGCCAACGTTCCTACTACATCGTGTATTTCGGAAAGACTCAAAATATCCGAGTTTTTAATGACGGGAACAATCAATCCGTTATCCACCGCAACCGCAACACCCATACAAATCTCATCATTATGTACAATATAGTCGTCAACAAGCCAATTATTAGCCGCCGGATACTCTCTCAGAACCCGGCTATACGCTTTAATAATCAAGTCGGTATAGGATATTTTCCGGCCGGAGTCGGCTAAAGATACTTTTAATCGCTTTGCCGCCGTCATATCAATTTCTACCGTATGGTGTACATGAGGGGTATTTTGCCAACTTTCCGTCAGGCGTTGAGCGATAACTTTACGCATCCCTTTCAATTTTTCTTTGTTCACCGACGCCTCGTCTTTGGCAATCTCACCAACCGCAACGGAAACTTTTTCCTCAGGATTCAGTACAGCCATTACATCAGACTTCATGATCCGTCTTTCAGCATCTATCAAGCCGGTATCAATGCCGTGTTCTGCCGCAATTTTTGCGGCAACGGGAGAAATTTTGATTTTATGACCTTCCAAATAATCTTTTACATCATCTCCCACAATACGACCCGTAGAATCCGATCCCGAAACCAGATGCAGGTCGACATTATTTTCTCGTGCCAAATACCTTGCATAAGGAGTTGCCGGTACCCATCCCTCTTCGACACATACCTTTTTTTTACATGTCTTTTTAGCCGATTCACGGTTTGATGTTTCGATAGTCTTGTCCGCTTCAGACACTTTCGCCGCTGCTTCTATCTTCTCATCGGCTTTACCTATATATCCGAGAACGCCTTTTACCGGTAAAGTTTCACCTTCCCCGGCAATAATTTTTAATAATACTCCGTCTTCCGGTGATTCTATAATATTATTAATTTTATCGGTTTCCACTTCGACTATTTCATCACCGGCATGTACCGTATCGCCTTCCGCCTTAAGCCAGCGTGAAACGATTCCTTCCGTCATAGTCAGACCGAGTTGAGGCATGGTCAGTTCACTTGCCATTAGAGATCTCCTCCTTCATTCAAGTCTGCAGATACATACGGTTTTTCTTCCGTTACCATTTCCGCTGACCTTACGGACTGTGTTTTCGGTAACGTTAACATAACAAGGCCGGAAACAATCAGCATTCCGCCAAGTGCGAAATACCCTCCGTCAGTAGATCCCGTAGTCTGTTTTATAACACCTAACATATAGGGGCCTAAATATCCTCCCAGGTTAGCTATGGAGTTAATCATAGCCGTAGCTCCCGCCGCCGCGGCACCGCTCAAAAATGTTGTCGGCACCGACCACCAGGTACCCATCGCCGAATATACACCGATTGCCGTAATAGAGATAAAAATAAGACTTAAAATCCCCGTATGGATAAACGGTGCACAAATCAAACCGAAGGCTCCCAGAAACATACAACCTGCAATATGCCATCTGATTTCTCCGGTCTTTGATGAATGGTGACCGATTATAACCTGAGCAATCAATGCCGCCCCCATGGGGAAAATAATGGCAACTCCTACCAATGCCGGAGACCAGCCGGAGACGCCTTTTAAAACTTGCGGCATCCAGAAGTTAAATCCCCAAAATCCGGTAATCCAGGTAAAGTAAATAACACACAAACGCCAAACCTTTTTATCCGTCAAAGCTTGCCAAATAGTATATTTCTTAGCTTTATGTTTTTCTTCTTCTTCAGCCGCAATCGTTTCATTCAGATATTCTTTTTCAAGAGGAGTAAGCCAATTTACCTTTTCGGGACGATCCTTAACCCAGAACAGGAAAATAAATGTAAACACCAGTGCGGGAACCGCCTCCAACAGAAACAGGCACTGCCATCCGTAAAGTCCGAACAAATTAAGCTCCAGTAATACCCCCGCAATAGGTGCACCGATAATTGCGGCAATAAGCAAAGACGTCAACATCAATGAAATAGCTGCCGCCCGTTCTCTACCTAAAAACCACCTGGGAAACAACACTGCATAAATAACGGGATATAAGCTGGCTTCACATGCCCCTAGCAAGAACCTGAACAGATAGAAATGTAAAGGTGATTGCATAAAGGCCAGCAAGCCGCAAACAACACCCCATGTAAACATGATACGGGCAATCCACTTGCACGCATCGAATTTAGCCGCAATTAATGAACCGGGAATTTCGAAAAAGAAATATCCCAGAAAAAACATACCGGCACCGGCTCCGAATATTTCGGGAGTAAGCCAATCCAGTTGCTGTGACATAGTCATACCGGCATATGCAATATTTACTCGGTCGATAAATGCAATTACGGATACCAAAAATACCGGTAAAATGATGTGAATTTTTCTTTTTCGATCTAAACCGGCAAAATCAATATTTTCAAATTTTTTATTCATAAGAAACATCCTTTCTGTCAGTATAAGACCTTATAAAAGGCTATCTCCCAAGCATATCTCTTACTGCCTTTACAATATCTTCCGGCTCGATTTTAACCAATCGTTCCAACGTCGGGGCATACGGAATGGGAACAAAGGGGGCTCCTAATCTGACAACAGGTGCATCCAAATAGTCAATCATTTCTTCTGCAACTCTTGCAGATACTTCCGCTCCGACACCGCCTTGCTTAACCGCTTCATGAACAATCATGAGTCGTTTAGTTTTCTTCAAAGACGAATAAACCGTATCCATATCCAAAGGCGAAATAGTTCTTAAGTCAATGCATTCAACACTGATTCCGAATGCTTTTAATGCTTTAGCAGCATCCAGGACATGATTCATATAGAAAGAATAAGAAACAATCGTCAAGTCCGTTCCTTCTTCAACGATATTCGCTTTACCGATAGGAGTCAGATACTCACCTTCCGGGATATCGCCTTTCATAGAAAACAGCCGTTTATGCTCAAAGTATAAAACCGGGTCGTCACTGCGAATAGCAGCTTTCAATAATCCTTTAGCATCTGCGGGATTTGAAGGAATGACCACTTTGATACCCGGAATATGCATAAACCACGATTCCACACATTGAGAGTGTTGAGCTGCACCGCCTCTGGTCATTCCGTCAGGAGCACGTAATACGAGGGGCACTTTTGCCTGACCGCCGAACATATATCTCGCTTTTGCCATTTGATTAAAAATTTCATCCATAGGAACACCGATAAAATCAGCAAAGTGCATATCCACTACGGGTCTCATTCCGGCAAGAGCCGCACCGACCCCGCCACCGATAATAGCAGTCTCCGAAATAGGCGTGTCTCGAACCCGTTCCGCACCGAATTCAGTCGCCAAATCTTTAAATTGTCCGAAAATACCGCCCTGTCTGGCAATATCTTCTCCCATTAAAAACACCTTACTGTCTCTTTGCATCTCCTCACGCATTGCTTCCTGTGTAGCAACGGAAAACGTAACATTTCGCATGAAATATCGCTCCTTTATATAAATTAGTCACAATAATAGTTTTTCATGAGCTCCGACTCATCGGGATACGATGCCGCTATAGCTTCTTCAACCGATTCAAGCACGAGTTGTCGAGCCGCTTCATCTATCTCATCCAACTCCGCATCCGTTAAAAGTTTTTTCTCGATTACGGTTTTACGGAAATTAACCAGAGGATCATCATTTTGGAAGTGTTCCTGTACTTCCTCTTTAGTACGGTATTTTTCCGGATCTCCTACAAAGTGACCTTTTATTCTATACGTCTTCAATTCCAGCAAATACGGTCCTTTTCCGCTCCGAACATATTCAACCGCTTCTTTCGCTGCCTCGTATACTTCAAAAAAATCATTTCCGTTAACGGTCTTCCCGGGCATATCGTATGCTACGGCACGAACTGCAATATCTTCTACCGATGTGGTAGTTCTGTACGGAGTCGTCGATGCCCATTGGTTCATTTCGCAAACATATAAAATAGGAAGTTTCCATACAGATGCCATATTGCAAGATTCATGGAAGGTTCCGCGATTGGATGCTCCGTCTCCGAAAAAAGCTACGGCAATTTGCTCGGTTCCCTGAAGTTTTGCTGCCAATGCGGCCCCCATCGCTAAATTGTATCCGGCACCGACAACACCGTTAGCACCGAGCATTCCGATTGAGAAATCAGCAATATGCATTGAGCCGCCTTTACCGTGACAATATCCGGTTTCCTTTCCGTACAATTCGGCCATCATCTTTTTAACATCGGCCCCTTTAGCTAAGCAGTGACCGTGGCCTCTGTGGGTGCTTTCAATATAATCGTCGGAGTTTAAATTTTCGCATACACCCACACCGCATGCCTCTTCACCGATATACAAGTGTGTAAATCCCGGCAATTCTCCTGCCAAAAAAATTTCTTCAACTTTTGTCTCATAGGCACGAATTGTAGCCATTTTTCGGTACGCATTCAATAAAAATGTCTTATCATACTTTTTCATCCTCTTCGTCTCCTTTCAATATCATCCCGAAAATCTCGACTGTCGAATTCTCAATCTCAGCTTATATGTATATTTTTTGTAATTCCTCCGCCAACACATGCACAGATGCCGTTCCATTCAATTTTTTCCACATACATTCGGCCGATCGAATGAGTCCGAATCGATCTTCGTTAGGGATATGGTAAATAAATATATGCTGCACGATTATATTTTTCAAAGCACTTAAGACCCGGGTGTCGCTTCCCGTAACGGGATTAATAAATACAGCCGTAATTTTTTTATTACTAAATCTTCCCAAAATTTTGACGGTAGAAACAACATCACTATCCGCTAGAACAAGCAGAATACAGTTTCTTATACGTAACATGATACTGTAATGTGATGTTTTAAATTTCGATTCGCCTAAATGTTCCGTTCGCAAAAAAGAAACAGCTGCATCATGAAATTGCATCACTTCAAAAGTCTGTTCTTCCGCCTCATCAAGGTGCGTAACATATTGCACTTCCAAATTCCCGTTATCCACGTACTCGGAATGCTCCGCCTCCGGCTTAGGAAGCCAAATTTGTCGAACCGCATTATACAATAAGTACGCCCGAACTCGCTCCACATTTAAATGATCTTTATGTCGGTGAGTAAATAATATATAGTCCGCATTTCTTAACATTCCGCCGGGTTCATGTAATTCTTTTACAACCGCTTTCGACTGAGTCGGGAAAAATTCATTTTCTCCGTAAAGTCCGTCAATCAGCCAACTCTGTCTTTCTTCTTTTAAATGAATCCCGGCATTTCCTAAGGAGGTTATAATCATAACAATTAGAACTCTCCTACTTGCACCGACATTTTTTCTTCAAAATATTTGACCATACCGGCTTGATCGACATCAATATATCCGTTGTCTTTCATCCAATCCATAACACGCAGAGTAACATCCGTAACCGGTAAATCAATGCCTAATGCATGCGCATAGGCCTTGGCGTTTAAAATATCTTTGCGATGTACGGCAATACGTGCGCCCGGTTCATAATCTCTGCGTATTATTTTCGGAACCTTATCACTATAAAGCGGTCCGCCGGCAAACCCTAATTTAGTTGCATTAAATGTAGTTTTCAGATCAATTCCCGCTTTTGCGGCAAAAGCATACCCTTCTGCAATAGCTGCCAAATACGCTCCGGCGATTATATTATTAACTAATTTTGTAACGCTTCCGCTACCGATAGAACCGGTATATACGGGCTCACCCATATATTCCAATATGTGTTTTACCGATTCAAAAGCGGCTTCATTTCCGCCTACCATTATGGCCAAACTCCCGGATGCAGCCTTCCCGTTACCTCCGCTGACCGGTGAATCCAATAAAAACATTCCCGCTCGTTGCACCTCCTCCTCCAGTCTCAAAATAATATGAGGTGCCGTCGATGACATATCAATAATAATATTTCCGGGCTTCCCGAATCTTACGGCCTCTTTAACGGAATTCGATATAATTTCGTGGGTAGGCAGTATCTGTATGACTACATCGCATTCTCTATATATTTTTTCAGCATCCTCAACAGGGTTCCCCCCCATTTCTTCAAATAATTTCAATCGTTCTTTCGACACATCGAATCCTGAAACAGCTTTACCCGTTTTCTTGATAATATTGGCGACCATAGGCAGCCCCATTACTCCCAATCCCAGAAACCCTATACGAAGTTCTCTATCCGCCTCTTCATTTTTCATTACCTCCACCTCCTTAGGTTATTTTATTAAATCGTATCATTTATATATTTTTTTAATTGTAAAACTTTATATACTTTAAAATATTTCATCAAAAAGCATCTTATGATGCTTTTTTCTTATATTATCTAAATTATTTAAAATATCAATTATTTGTTATTTGTTATTGATATTTTTAGAACTTAAAGTTATTATTATAATTACAATTGTTCATGTAATTATATTTTTCTTATTATCTATGAGGTGAATTATGATTACAGCCGATTTTAAAAACGTGACACGAAACTTGATTTACATTTTTAAAACCTATGGAAAAAAAGAACGATTCAATGAAGGCGATATTGTTTTCATTCGAAAAGAAAGGGCCGACACGCTCTACCTTATTGAAAGAGGCGTGATTCGCGTCTATTTGCCTTATTCCGACGGAACGGAGCGAACACTTTGTTACTTTTCCGAAAATACGATCATAGGAGAAGATGCTTTTACTCCGCCTTCCGAAAGAATCGTTTGTACCGATTCACTTACTAAAACCGAAGTTTATAAATTATCTGCCAAAAAGCTGATTCAGGAAGCCTCCGTTAACCAATATTTAATAACGGAAATATTGTCTTATTTCATGTATAAAATATCCCTTTTGCATAGCTGGATTTTTTACGCTCAATTTCAAAAGAACGAGGAAAAATTGGCCTGCCTTCTTTATACGCTTTCACTCTCCAATACTTCCGTAGAATTGTCTCATCATCAAATGGCTTCTGTAACCGGCATGAGTCGAATAACCGCCACAAAAATTCTGAACTCGTTTGTAAAAAAAGGATTGGTATCAGTCAAATACAAAAAAACTAAAATCCTGGATCAGGAAAATCTGCGTTCGATTTTCAAAGATAAGTGCTTCTATTAATATTGTGTTCATCCGATAACATAACTCCTTTACACACAAAGACGGCGACTAATTTATAGTCGCCGTCTTTGTGTTCCCTATACAATAAAAAAGTATGCACGCTCTCCTTTATATTGTTTATCCGAATCCTTTCTATTTAATTTGAATCTTTTACAAATGTCGAAATCTAACCAATCAAATTCGTTCCTTGCCCTGACTTTCAAAAGTATGAATGAAATCTTGTTTTAATCTATACGCTTTTCTTAAGTCATCGGAAACCCGTAAGATTTCTTCTAACTTAATAAGCTCAGCATCCGTTAGGCGGCGAGGATGTTTCATGAGTATTCTCTTGTTGCTCTTTAGCATGGCTGAATAGCGTACCAACTTCTTTTGTTCACGTT
>OGKA01001406.1_pt1 | contig 19374 bp, 18 predicted proteins | sample 1572211 | NCBI WGS metagenome assembly OGKA01 (sample SAMEA2582125, study PRJEB24529) | metagenome | biome: Human gut stool | place: China | collected 2011 | reverse complement strand
GGGAATACCTTGCGAACCAGTCGGCCCCGTTTCGCCTTTGTCACCTTTAGCCCCAGTTGCACCCGTATCTCCCTTGTCGCCTTTATCTCCTTTGTCACCTTTCACTTTCGTCCAAGTATAAGCGGAAAACGTATTGCTGTCTGCCGCCGTGAAGTCGGTGTATTGGCCGATGTAAGCACCAGGAGTCTCGCCGCCATTTGCCGTAAAGGTCGTACCGTTGTCACTATACTTGATATGCAGATAACTTGTTCTACCATCCGCTCCGGTTGGTCCCGCGATGCCTTGATCTCCCTTGATACCCTGCGAACCTTTCAACTGTACCCATTTATACGATGTGTTAGCAGTCGGAGCGGCCGCACTCGTTGTAACTGCTGTACCAATGTAAGTATTAGGGGTATCACTCATAGGATTGCCGTTCGCATTAGCGGAGTACTTCACATGAAAATACTGCGATGTACCGGGAATACCTTGCGAACCGGTCGGCCCCGTTTCGCCTTTGTCACCTTTAGCCCCAGTTGCCCCATCTATTGCACCAATGCGAACTGTAGTCCACGAAACGGGAGACGTAGCCGGAGGGATAACAATACCCGTGCGCATCCACAAATATTCGTTTGTACCACAGGCGGGCGGAGTTTTACTCCACCCACTTGTAGGCGCAACTGCCAGATTTAGACTTTGCGAATTCCTGCGCGGGATATTGCCCGTCCTTCGTTACGCTAATCGTTATTTGTCCTCTTGCTACTATCATACTATTATTTTAGTGATAATTCAACAACAAACGTCGCTTTTACATCGACTTCGGCAGCAGTGACGGTAATGGTCTTTCCAGTCTTTACACCGGAAGTTCCCCAAGCCGTATCTTGTGTACCATCCTTATTGTACTTCTTCCAAGAAAATACAAATTTGGTATCAGCAGCACTATCGGTGAATGCTTCCCCATTTTGCCATACCTTGGCATTGATAGTCGTACTTCCTTGGCCATTTACTAACTTATCCCCCGTTGTGGAAGATACTTCCACTATATACGGATCGGAAAGATCGGAGAACGAAATAATATCGCTCACTGTTGTGTTGTAGGTTCCGGATGCTGTATCGGTATCCTTGATTGCACATTTGAAAGATTCGAAATTAAGTACGGCACTGGCAGGAATAGATATTTCATTTGTCGTTGTCCCCGTGATGCCATAAGAATTTGAAGCCGCCAAAGATTCCCATGTGCCGTCCGATTTCAATTTGTGCCACTGATAAGCAACCTTATCGGCGTCAATACTACTACCACGCCACATATCACAATGGGCTGTCAATGATTCGGATTGACCATTCTTAAAAACATTTCCTTTAGGGGCATACGCTATAGCAATGATAAGTTGACCGGCATTTTCTGTTTTGGTATAGTTGATGACAGATTTTACAGGAGTTTCCAAACCTGTGTCTGGATCAACATAGATACCGGAACATTCAACCTTCATCTGCGATACAGATGTCATATTGTTCTTAAGCGTCAACGCATACGGCGCAGTAGCGGCAACAGTACCACCGAATGCAGTGATTGCACCTCCATTCACTGTATAGGTAGGAGCAGCTTTTAAACGACTGATTACGTTTGTTGTCGTTCCGGATACATACATTTCAGGGGTAATGACAAGGAAAGGAGAAGCCGTATAGTTCGGTACATAGGTGCTGTTTTCCTTGTTAAAGATTTGCGTCAAAGGCTGATTAGAGCCTAGATACATGTTCATTGACTTCGCATCGTTCAAGTCGACGATGGTAATTTGTCCTCTTACAATTGGCATAATTCTAGTTAATTAAGTTGTTAATACTATTATCTAAATAAGAAACGTCTATAAAGGGTAGTTGAAAATTGTCACATTTAAAACTTTATTATTCAAGATGTAGAGCGTTCTATTATTATTACTACATTTGTTTCGTCACATTTAAAATTTCAATTATTATGTCAGCATTTTCTAATATTGCATCAAATATATTCATGCCCATCGATGATGCTTTCGGTATATACAATAGAGAAATCGTTCATGAACTATTAGTTAACATCCAGAATGACTTTGCATTGTCATTGGAGAAATCAGTAGATATGTCAACTCTATGTATGATAGAATATCGTCCAGGAGACCCTCAATGCAATAAAATTCCTAACGGACACTTGATATTTTTAAGTACGCAAGGCGATGAATGGTGGAGATGGGCATATCAATTCTCACATGAATATTGTCATAGCCTAATCAACGGAGCGTCTACAGGAGAAATATCAGGTTTAATCTGGTTTGAGGAAACTATGTGCCATCTAGCTTCGATTTACCAATTAAAAAACTTGATTGAATTTTGTAGTATGTCTCCCGACTATCTTCTAAACAGTTACAAGGAGGTTGCTTGTCACTGCCTAATGGCGAATTTCGGACAGCCTCAATATAACTGTCGGGAATATCTATTATCAGTGGCGGACCAACTTGCAGAACCCGACTACCATCGGGAAATTTACTCAAATCTATCTGCGACAATGTCATCTTTGTTTTTGGAGAACAAACATCTTTGGAAGATAATTCTTCATTTTGGTGATATGCGCAAGTGGAACTCTCTCCATGAACTGTTTGAGCATCTACAGTCAAAGGCGAGTCAGGATTACGCACACACTTTGCAAAAGCTATACAATCTTTTATTTTCATAATTTAGAAGTTTTACAAATTCACAATACAATTAAATGTAGCACGTCCCCAAACATCATCCGGGGTAAGTGTCAACACATGCCCGTGCCCGACATGCGCCTCATTAAATATCTTATCGGTATCATCGTTATTACTTTCTTTCTCCCACGAGAACCGGGAATCCGGAACACTATCTGTAATATCAGTATCTCCCTTTATCACATAAGCGGTTAATGTAGTAGACACAGAGCCGTTCTGAAAAATATTCCCATTGCTACTCATTATATTAACTACTACCGCATCTTTACCCGCCGCCGACTTTTCAAGCCAGTCTGTAGCACCTTCCTCCGGTTCTTGCGTTGTAGGCTTATCTGAAATACATAACCATGATGATCCGTTGTGAGTTACTTCGTCATAGTAATAATAAACCCCCGCTTTCCACTCTCCCTTAAAACAGGGGACGCGGCTTTCTGTTACTCCATCATCGGAAATCTGTTTGATAACTCCGGTCATATATACATTACGGAGATACGCACTATGTCCGGTCATATCAATATCAAACAGTTTTAAGTTAGACAGGTCGCCCAACTGCATAGCGATCATTTCCTTAGTAATCTCCCAATTATTAACACCTGTCAGATAGCGGACATAGCTTTGTGTCGAGTAGCTCGATCTTTGTCGCTCTTTGTTTGTGAAGTTACCATACGAAACGAAGTGCATGGTCTTTTGTGGTGGAAGTATAGTTCCGCTACGAAGTATGTATTTAAAAGTCTTTTCATCAATTTTTTCAGAAATTCGGAAATAAGAGGTATGAAAACCAGTGACCGAATCATTGAATTTTCCTTTGCAGATGTCATCAATCTCTATTTCTGCAAGTTCTCCGGGCTCTAATTTCAAATAGATAATTCTCTCCAGTGGATCCACTTCCTCTATGATGCCCCCGCCAGGTGCATTCCAAGTTTCTCCACTAACTACCGAGATACGATTATATCTAAATTCATCTGATTCCAAGAATCCGCGTATGTGTACAGAGTTAAACTCTGCATCTCCGATAGCCGATATTAACCATCCCAACATTTTGCAGGCATAGTCTGAAGAAGAAATATCTCCTGAAGTAGAAATGTTTCCAGTGAAAGAGGCGGTATTGGCAAGAAGTTCATTTAGCACCTCTATATTATCAGCTTTTACTCCTTTCTCAACTTCAAGTCCTCCTAGTAACTGCAATAAGAAGAGGGTGCTGTCTGGTTGCTTACGACGCAAAAAAGTATCTCCTTCAGCAAAATCTTTCAGTTTTTCATTTAGGAAAGATAGTACTGTTGCGACATGTCGGTTGGAGACACTGTTCTTCAAAATAGCCTTGTCAATGTAGTCTATCAGTTGATCTATGAGATCCTGTTGTGTTGACATATCAATTGAATTGTTTAGTGAATTGTTCGGTATGTATTCGTGGCGACCCTAAATCATCATCATTAAATGAACCTGTATAACGTTGCTCTGAATCCGCAAAACGTAGAGATAACTTTATACTCTCCGGAACGGTTGCACGGGATGCTCTGGTAAGATTTTCCGCTGTGACATTTACTCTGATATTTCGTCCGTCCAGTCCAAGGAGTTTTATGTCGTCAGAAGATAACAGATCAATCAAATGTATCAGTTCGTCATTTGTACGATATCCGGATTCTACAGTCATAGATTCGCGTCCGGATAACCTTTCCCAGGATTCAACATAATCATCTATGACTTCATCATACTTATTGAATGCATTTTCTTTTTCTGCTTCACGCTTAATACTTCCAATGCCGGTAATTTCGATCAGCTCATAAGAACCGTATGAATTAAGAAATTGTAAGAGATACCTTTCTCTACTTATTGTTCCGGGAGTAATTACGATCGTGCAGGATTTAGTTTCTCCTACATAGATATCAAATATGGAGGCAAGAATATGGTGAGTATCGAAAAGTTGCTTCCGAAGACGATATAAGTTGAGTGCAACCGGTTGTCCGGCTACTCCGATTAGGGCGGTCTCCATTCCGTTTGCAATTACTCTTAGTATACCACCATCAGGATAGATGAAGGAGAGCGGAAGTAGTTCCGTTTCCCGGATTCTAATAAGTCTTTCGGAAGTACGGGTTGTTTGGAAGAAATTACCGTCCGGATTCATCAATTTCCAGATAAACACATTTTTATTTTCATCATTGAGATGACGTAACATTCTTTTGCTTACTCCGCCAATAAATACTTTCAGTGAGATCGTTAGATTATTTTTTTCACTATTGGAAACATTGATAGTAACATTACGAGAACAACCTTCTGCCTGTAGCAGAACTTCTTCCGATTCATTATATAATTGGGCCGGTTGTACTATATCAGCAAGTATATCCTGAATAAAAACAAAGAAGTTGCCTTCTCCGCTGCCGGTGAATATTGTTTGTTCTCCTACTAAAATGGTATAAGTTGCCAGAGAACTGCTGTTGATCGACAACTTGATTGGATTGCCGGTCAATGCCATATTGGCGGGCGATATGTTTGCAGTCAGACTCATTTTACTAGATAATTAGGTGAGATAATTTGTTCTTGTACCAGATAATTACAGGTACAATAGTCATGCAGGAATTCTTCTCTATCAGCGGTGGGGTGAGAGAGAAAAAGAAAGAGGTCATCAAACGTAATAGATGCATTTTTCATATATTTCTGATAAGTGATGAGCATCTTTTCAATATCATTTGATTGAATAGTTGATATTACTGTTTCTGATGTATTCATATTGCAAAATTGTATGTTATATTGCGGGATATAAAGGACATTTTATAATAACTCTGCACGCACTGATTGGTCATATTGCAGGTCATAATGTACTCCTCCTCTCGAATTACTAATCTCATAATGGAGATGTCCATCGGGCGTTGTACCGAGGTAATACCTAATCCGGTAATATAGATCGAAACTATAATTGACTTTCCTTATAAAATACTCCTTTTTATTATTGTAATCTTCTTCAGTAGGTACTGAAAGAGGGACTTTAATATCCACTGTATCAGTAGAAACATTCTTATATTGTAGGTCATATAAGCTATTCCCATCTCTATTCGCTTCGTCTCTCCAGGCATCTTTTTGTAGTTTTACGGCAGCTTCTACGACTGAATTCTTGTTATCAAATAACGCCCACTTATATTTTTGATCGACGATGGGGATGGTTTGTTCTTCTTCCAGATTATATGGTTTGAGTAATTTGGTTGTACGCAATTTGACTGTTGCCGGGAATGAAGAACTTTTGGGTAACGTATAACGTATGGTATCAGGCAACATTCGTTGACCATCAAGTAAAATAGGAGAGGAGAAATCTGGATTCATACATTGTTGAGCCGATAGATGCATATCCGTTTCTATGAGATGATTGGCGTGGCGAAGAATAGCGTCATATTCCTTCCAGAAATGATTGAACAGTCCATATTTGCCAACAAATAAAAGAGAAATTTCGCAGGCTTTTCCATTTTGTTTGTTTAATACCGGTTCTCCGAAAATATCCAGACAAATTTGTGAACCATAAGTAACTCGATCTCTTGTATCGAAGAAAGAAAAGCAAAATGCCAAAGGGGTTTGGTAGTTTAAGTTTTCTGATAATTCAACATCGGAACTAGAAATTGTGGTGTATCGATGTACTTTACCGAAGAGATAGTAAGGAACTCGTATATATTTATATACGTCTCCTTTAAAACGTTCCGTTGCGGAAGGCAAAAATTCATCAATAGAGGTAATCTCTTTATATGCCATATCAGCTCCACGATCCCAGGGGAAGAAATCCGTTGACACTAATTCTGAACGTCCGGTTATGTTATCTGTTTTATAATATAATCCGCTCTCTGTAGAATAGGTTAGGTATCCATTTGCTTTAGTCGTGACAATATAGTGATATGGCTTTAAGAATTTATCCAGTGAATCAGCGGCAGGAGCTGCCGTCCATTTTGGATCTTCCCCCCGTACGTTTGTTGCAGCTGATAATTTTAATTGCTGTGGGGCTTCAAAATTGATAGTTGGTTTGGACGCTTTTTGTAGCGTCCAATCAGAAGTAGTTTTGGAATTAAGGATATCACGAATGAATTTAAGTCTGACCTTACGGGTATTTCCATCTACAAAGTAAAGTAATCCAAAACGGCACCATAAGGCTTGCATGAATTCATTGATTGTGCAGTCAGGCATGAGATCAGCATATTTTAGTTCTCCTTTTACACAGCAATCGGCTGCATTATTAAGAACAACCAATTGACCGAGCTGGTGGTGGTTAGTAAATGGGTTCTCCGTGACAGTATATCCGTAGGTTGAGAATATAGCTTCTAATATATAGCTGACTTTTATAAATGGAACTATTCCATATCCTTCAGGAAGCGATACTTCCACGGGTTCTCCATTGATGAAAAAAGTTTCCGTCCGTGCTTTCCACCAATATCCATCACGATAATTATTTATATATTCTGCATAATCCGTAACTGTATCATTATCTTTCTTACGATTGCAAGATACAGCCACAGGAAACAGACAGAAAGGAGAATCATTCTTTTGACTATTCTCTATAATATAAGGTATTAATTCTGATACTCCTCCAAGGCGAAGAACAGGAAGGTTGATGGACTGCAAAGAAACATCTTCCCATATACTATATAATTCAGATTCTCCAAAGCCTACATTAAAAGTTATTCCGTCATTCTCTGAAGCTTTTGTCGTATTCATTTTACCCACTCGATGGTAAACTCCGTCACTGATGGTCACGCGTTCATCAGCAATAGGGGCGCTGTCAATATCAGTTCTGTTAATGTAATTGTTGAGACGTAGATTATTTCTGGTACCAGGTATGGTAGCGGCAATAGATTGTGATCCCCGTTCGTTGTAGATAGGAGAGCTGTCTTCTATTTCTGTACTGAAGTCTTTCGGCAGATCAAAAGTACCGGATGTATTTGATATTCTTAGTGCCATAATAATTCTTATTTGGTTGATCGGGTAAATGGTTTCTTGGATTTTTCATCTAGTTCTTCAGCATTTCGTATATCTCGTAGGGATACGTATGCTTTTAGATTTTTGAGGGTATTAATCAGCATTCCGATTTCTTTTATGAGTTTATCTAGTTCGGTTGCTGATGTATCAGTTTCATGGATTTCCTGGTTATTTCGGACAGGAGTATCTATTGCTGCGTAATTACCCGAAGCTCGTTGGGGCACATGACCTTTACGGGCATCTTCAATCGCATTTAGTACCAAAGGATAATTTATATGTTTTTGTAACCGGGATAAGTCCTCGGCGTTAATGATTAATTCTGCACCATTCTCTGAAACTAGAGAAGTGTGTCGGACGATTCCGGTTTGTGCAGCCCCAATATAAGGTATGTCCTGATAGTTCTTGCCGTCATCTTTCCCGATGACATCATACCGGCCGGATGCCCATTGGGATACGCTGACGGTTGCTCGTTTGGGAGCGTCGGTCGAAGACGTGTCGGAGTCGGAAGATCCGGACGAGTGTTTGCCGCTAACCATTCCTTTCAGAGCACTTTTTGCAGTTGCAATTGCAGCCATTATGATTCCCCCAAGGATGGCTCCTGTTCCAATGCCTAAGAAACCTTTACTTCCTATTTCATTGGCTGTTGCTTTTGCAACATTTTCAGTTCCTACTGCTGTTAGTTCAATTATTTTTGCATTTATCATTTGGGCAAGAACATCGAATATAATATCGATCATGACATCTGCGAAACCTTGCATTGCATTTTCTTGTCCTGCGATGATGTTGCCTAACGCAGAGCCAAGTTCAGAACCATATTGTTGAAATGTGCGTAGTCGTTCCTTATATTGTTGTCGTTCTTTTTGGGTTTGTGCTGCCGTCTTTTTTTGTTCAGCATCTTTTGCTTTGGCATGGGCGGCCTGTTCTTCCTTCATGCATTTTATTTTGAAATCAAGAAGTTGTTTCTCAACTTGTTTTCGTTGTTCGGCGTTTAAACCGGCAATGGAAAGCATTCGTTCAAGATGCATGATGGTAAGTTGTTCCATAGCATCATTATAGGCTGTTTCGGAGCTTAGATTCTCATCTTTGCCGGAGGCATACAGTTCTTTTAAATCCTGTTGTTGCTTTTCATATTGAGTTGTCTCTTGATTAATTAATTCATTAATAAGCTCCTGATTGTGTTCTTTTTGTTGTTTAATTTTCAGGTCATTGATTTGATTTTGGATATTAATGCCTTCTTTTGACTTCTCACCGACAATTTTCAAAGAACGCTCCAAGTATTCCATTTGGAGACATTCCATTTCTTCGCTCAACTGCTTTTCTGTTTGGAGAGTGTCATCCCCCCCTTCCAGATACATTTCTTTCAGGAAGGCTTGTTTTTGGTTATATAGTTTTTTTTCTTTCTCAAGCCTCTTTTTTATTTTTTCTTCATCACTATCACCATTGCCATCACCATTACCATCATTATCATTGTTACTGTTTTGATATTTAGAATTCACTTTGGCAATTTCCTCTGTATATCCTCGCATCATATCCTCATACAGTTTGACATTCTCATCCAACTGGCTTTTCTTGGAAGCCCAAGCACGATATGCTGTGGGAGAAACTCCATTAGAGGCTGCTATTTCCTCCAAAGATTTGTTTGAATTTATGGGATCATTAATATCCCATTCAATACTCTTAAATTTCATGGCTTCTGAACTACTTTGCTTACTGAACCATTCTGTACGTTCGTTTAGAGCTTCTTGTAATTTAGCGTTTGCAGCTTGTTGTTTAGCTGTGATAAGTAATTTTTCTACATATCCATCCAGAGCACCGGTATTGTTATTGATTAACTCTCCTTCTTTAGTTAATGAGGCATGGTAATCGGGTACTATTTTTTGAATTTCTTCTAATGCCCATTGTCTTTCACCATAGCTTTTTTTTGAATCAAAAAGAATTTCCTTTAAAGATTTAAGATGATTTGTTTCTTCGGATGTGTTTTTAGATGCCTCTAGACTAATCTTATTAGCGGCTTCTTGTGCAGTGGAGAGGGTTTTACGGGCTGTAACGACATGGTATATCCCAACTGCCAAACCAGCTAATAAAGCTATAGTACCAGCTAGAGGATTTAATCCGATTGTTTTCCATAATGATTTCATCGCAGTATTCAAGGCTACGGTGTTACCAGTTAGGAGTGCTTTTACTGCTATGCCTGCTTTTTCTATTGCGATTGACGCTAATAAACGTGTTTCCCACAATTTATCAGCTAAAATGCTTGCAATTTTAGCATCTTTCAATTTTGTTTCCCATATGGTTATCGCTTTTATGGTTAACAGGTACGCTCCTATTGTTGTAGTTAGAGTGATAATGATACCCGAATGTTTGACCATGAACCCAATCAGGTCTATAATTTTTCTGGTCCAGTTTACTGTACCGTTTATTACGCTGATGATTGAAGGATTAAGTTTTTCCATCAGCTCCATTCCCATCTCATTCATTTTGTTTTTGGCTTGAGCGAGTTTGGCGGCTGCCGTATCTGATTTGGTGGCTGCTTGCTCTAGAGCGACATTAGTTCCAGTGACTGCTTCGGTGTAGTATTTCACTTTTTCTGCTTCGTTAGTTAAAACGGTAGCAACGCTAAAAGCTTCCTCTCCAAACATTTTGATTCGATCGTTAACACTAAGTTGTTTCTTTTGGAGATTTTCCAAAGCTGTTTCAAGACCGACTATTTTAGGATTAGTGTCATCTGCTCCTTTCTGTAAGCGATTGAAAAAGGTTTTTAGTCCGGTACCTGCAACTTCGTCTTTTATGCCTTTTTCGGCTAAGGTTTCGATAGTACCAACTAATTGTTCAATAGGAATACCTGCGTCATTGGCTGCCACTCCAGATTTTTTTACTGCGGTAGTTACTGATTCAACAGCAGCAGCTCCGTATTTAGAACCGGCTGCCATGACATTCGCATAACGGGCTGCCTGATCAGCACCATCTCCGTATTGATTGAGTGAAAGAGTTACAGCATCAACAGCATCTTTCAATGTCATTCCTGAAGCAGATGCTAAGATGAGTGTTTGTTCGGTTACTGCGGCCAGTGCTTCTTTGTTAGATAGTAACTCCGGTTTAGCAGAACCGACCAATTTATAAGCATCAAGAATTTCGGTTGCTGATTGTCGGATCCGGATACCGGAATCACTAATTGTAGTGGAAAGCCGGATTGCTTCTTGTTCCAGCCAATTAATGTCGTCTTTGGAAAGTCCTGTTAATGCTTCGACATCGGCTTTGGCATCTTCACGTTCATTGCGTTTTTCACGAAGTTGGTTCAGCTTTAGTGTTAAGCCTGTCACAGCTGCTATGACGGTGGTGACAACTGCAGCATATTTATTAAACAGTTCCACGGCTTTCCCTATTGGACTAGCTTGACAACCAACTTCTACACGCATATTTTTTTGTGCCCTGGCTACTGCTTCAGCGACGCGCCTATTTTGCTCCAGGGCTGCATTGTATTGTTCAGTACCGGGTATGGCTGCACGGAGTTCTTTACGGACTTTTTGGCTGACAGATAATAGTTCGTCATAGGTTGCTCCGGAGAGGTTTTTCAGGATTCGGTCGGTCTCGGCTACTTTTTGCTTATAAGTATTGAGAGTTTTATACTTATTCTCCAGTTCTTTTTGCAGAGTTTTGGATTTTCTGGCATATCCTGATTCTGATTTATCAAGAGAAGATATTTTATTCTCTAGCTGGGAGATGGCATCTTCTATCTTCTTGACGCCGGCTGATGCTTCAGTTCCATCAATAAATATTTTAATACTTCGGTTTAGGTCGTTCATATGGCTTTACTTTTCAATGTATATTTTGGTTGCGTCGATAAGCATAGTGTCAAAATAGCGCATACAGATATCGGCAAGTTCCGGAAGACGGTTTTTGATGACCGGATCGAACCAATGGTAAGCCTGCCGGTTACCTTCATTCTGTTTGCCAAGTGATGCGGGATTAGTATGTCGGATGATACTCGTATTGATTTCCATTCCGTTGATTCTCTTCAGATAGCTCCATTTACTTCCGATAAGACCACCTTGCCCGCGTCCGGCGCCTTTGTGGATATAGACACCATGACGAGGAAAAGAGAAACCAAGTCGGTTGATTAATCCGTATTTGTCAGTATAGGCTTTAGGTTGTAGTTCACGAGCAATACGTAAACTACGGGATGAAATGGTGGCTTTGAGTTGTTTACTGACAGCATCCTGCCATTGTTCTACCTCTTTATTGAATGCGGTGAGTCGGTCGGCATCCTGGGCGATGTTATAGCGTTCTATCTCCGAGATGGTTTCCATTCGGATTAGCCGGGAAGTCGGAGTAGAAGATAACTTATCCGCTTTTCGTCGGGCTGCATTATAGCGTTTTATTTCCGACTGCTTGTCTGACATTCGTTTATAGAATCCCATTACAAAAAGTAGTTTGGATCGACGATGAATTCTTCCGGAACATTAACAAAGAAGGTAAGCACGGTGCCATAGAAGTTATCACCGATCGGGCCGATACCGTTAATTTGAGTATTGCGGTCTACATATTTAATGTCTTTCAGCAATTTATTCCGGATCTGTTTACATATACTCTTGCATTGTTTGGCTGCCTGATTAATCGTTTCCGGATTTCCGGAAATTGTGTTTCTGGCCACGATGAATGAGTAGACTTGTTTGTCATTGAGTGAATCAGCTTCGTTGTCTTCGGATTCGGACTCGCAACCATCAACGGCGATAAGGATGGTTCCATTGATGGAGGATAAACTGTCATCGAGGCTGATCAGGTCCTCCAGTCCGAATGCTGTGAAGAACCTTTTCTTTTGAGATGTGTGTGAAATGGCTTTGAGTGCCGAAGCTAAGGCTTCACCATAAGCGAAATGGTCATACTCCATAACTGTATAATGTTTAGGTTATGGAGACAAAAATAGCCCGCTGCGGGCGGGCTATAAAGGACAAAACGATAGGTTATAAGAACAGGAATAGTGCTAACAAAGTAAGCATGAGCAGAAGCCAAAATACTTTTGCAAGGATTGAGCGCGAGGCTTTAAAGAATGCCAGGCACAGAAGTACTATTCCGGATATAGTTATTATCGTTAAGATCATTTTTGTTCTTCGTCTGATTCTGGAAGCAATATACGAATTAATTCAGAAAGTTGTGCGGCTGCACGCTGCTTTTCGTTCATTGGTGTTTCCGGATCCAGTAACTTGTTTACTAACTGTAAGGCTTCATGTCTATTCATAATGTTATTTTTTAGGGTGTTGAATACTGCTTATTGATTGAATATGCTTTTTTATTATTCTGATTTCAGAAATAAGTGTTAGTCGATTAACAGAATCAATATCTGGAGAGTCGATATCAAGAGCCAGGTCAATTGCTTTTTCCAGTGTTGCTTCCATCCAAGAGTGTTCTCCTTCTTGGATAGTTTTGATTGATGAGATACAATCATCGGTGAGGATGATGCCATTGATTTCTGTTGGTGTCATGGCTGATCTCCTTTCTGCTCCAGTAGGTGAGATCCTTCTCCAAAAGAATAATGACCGCGTACTTTACTGTATGAGATATAACATACAGGATTGCTATCATCGTCTCCTAGTTTTATACTCCATTGTCCACCGGAGGAGTCTCCATTATGCCCATTGAATTTGAGTTTTTTTTGATTAGGATATTTCTCATTCAGTTCCTTGACAACTTCTTCGAATTCGCATTTTAGGGAATCCATAGCACATTCATCTTGTACTAGAATACGGTCGTATGCTTGGGCAAATTCACACATTTCCTGACCCTTACGATTGACTTTCTGATAGGTCTGTACATGATGGATAAAGAACATCATTTTTCACCTCCTTTCTGACACTTCTTTGCTCGGTAGACACAGAGAACTGCGCCAATTACAGCAGGGGGAAAGATAAAGGTCAGGCAGAAGCAGGCTATTGCAGAGACGTAATAGGCGTCCGATGCAGAGTTGATAGCGCATTCTTTTTTCAATTCACGGAAGTAACGCTGTTGGAGCGTGTTTACGTCTGTTCCTGTGCGGAATGAGGGCACGTAGTTCGTGCCCTGGGTTACTTGTTTCATATACTACATTTGGTTTGGCTGTTATTGGCAAGTTTTCGTGTACCTAGACGGTACACGAACGGCTGCCAATTTCCCGTAGTCGCCAAACCAAATGTAGTATAACCCCGAAGAGCTGTAATACAACGAGAAGAAAGACAGCCGTATTCGTTTATAAATAAACTTCTACTATTTCGTATATGAATTTGCAAACAATATTAATATCGGAAGCAAACTGATGGACATAAAAAAGCCCAATTTCGTATTGAGCATCTAACCGTTGCTCATCGGGATAGATTATCTATCATTTGATTTGGCACTACAAATATGAGGATAATATCTGATAGTGCCAAATGAATAGGATTTTTTTTCTATTATATGGAGTGTAGAAAATCATCTTCTGACAAGATTTCAAGTTCAGCCCCTTTTTCTATCATTTTAATAGCCTTTTCTTGCTTGCTACTCATGCCATCTTCTCCAACAACTCGGAAATCTTGTTGTCCAACAATTAAAAAGTTAGTATCTCGATTCACACCACTTTGGTTTATACCTCCTATATCAGCAATTATTTGTTGGGCCTCGATTCTTTTCATTGAAGATAATGTTCCAGTAAATACTACATATTTTTGGTAGAAAATGGAGTCAGGATTGTTTTTTGTCTCATCTCCTTTGATTGCTCTTATTTGATTTGCTTTTTGTTTTTGTTTGCATGTACAAGGAATATAACCTTTCTCATTAAATATTCCAAGATGAACTTGGAATTTATTTTCTATATTGTTAAAGTCTTCTTCGGATTCAATTTGTTTACTTAAGTCTATTCCTTTTTCTTTAGCTGCTAACAGAGTAATTTCTGCACAGGCTCTGGAATCTTCTCCTGCATCATGTTTTCCCGGTTGGATATTAAAAGCTTGGCATAAAGAAGAAAGGCTATAAGACGGTTGTATCCAGGTTCTTCTGGCTATTGCTAGGCTACAAAGAAATATCCCCTTAGGAATGTTTATTTTGTATCGTTCCAGCATACATAGAAGAACGTTTATATCAAAGGTAGCATTATGAGCAACGATGATACTACCTTCTTCGTCATTTCCAAAATAAGGAGCAATTTCAGGCCATATGTCTTTAAATGTAGGTTGATCTTGTACCATTTCTTCTGTTATTCCGTGTATCATTGTATTGAAATAGTTGAATGATTGTACAGGATTGATTAACCATGATTTTACTTCATGTATCTGATTGTTTTTTACAGTAGTAATTCCTATTTGGCATGCGCTATCTCGTTGTTCATTAGCCGTTTCAAAATCAATAGCTATAAAATCATATGTTTCCATAGTATATTAAGATTTTTATTTAAATGCTTTATATATTTTGTTCTCATCCACATTTATGAATACGTCTTCATTGATAGCCTTAAGGTAATCACTGTATTTCTTATTTAAAGCGTCTATACACTCTTTGTGGTAATTTTCATTTCCACCGGTTAGCACCTGCTTAAATTCTTCTGATTCCATGATTCCACGATAAAGAATTTCTTTAGCTTTCTTTTTTTCTCCGGCAGCTACCATTACAGCAAAGTCTTTTTTCCAATTAGATTGAGAATTGTTTGTCCGGGTATTGATTGCGATTTCAACGAGAATAGTAAGCACAGACCATCCAATCAAGGTACCCATGACACAATAGATAAGGGCTGGGAATCCTAACCAATTGATTCCATCTGCTCCAACTATACCTCCGGAGTATCTGGAATATTCCCACGCAATACATGACGAGAAGAAAACTACGATTGAACCTATGATACCTAACACTAGCACTGTTTTTGACATAGCTGCTAGAGTGCTTTCGGCAGCTGTTAATTTTTTTGTTTCCATGTGTGGTTTTATTTGTTACAGCAACAAAGATAGTGGTAATATATTTGTAATGCCAATAGAAAATTGTATTTTAGCTCAAAATAAATCAAATATGGATCAAGAACAGGAGATTAAAAATCTACGTCGCAAGTTGTCTGAATTATCTCGTGATTACTATCAATATAGGGTCGCGGTATTTAATAAATCTATAGCTGTTGCCATAGCTGTTTTATTGGGCCTGATAGTAGGATACCTGCTATAAATGATATTATGGTACAAAAAATAGTTATGACCGTATTGTATATTTTTAGTTTCAAATATTTAGCTTGCAGTCTTTCGCTCTCTTTTCTTAATTCCTCATCCTGTTTCATAGAATTAATATAGGCATCGTAACTTCTATGCAAGTGAATAATTTTGTAACCTTTAGGAGTTATTTCAACGGGTGAATCTATTTCATCCGGGCAATCTTCAGTTATTAGTCCCTCCATGATTAATTGTTTCCGGTAACTAATAAGTTGTTCTGGTAATAATTTAATTTGTAGCTTATCCAATATATCGTATTGAATACGTTTTTTACGAGGGTCGCAATATAGATCACTTAATATTATACTTTTGAAATGAATTTCTAATGATTCCATAGTATAAAAAAATCAATTCCTTATATCGTGTGCCAACTGGAACCACCCAGCCACCCAGTTTTCATGGGTGCACGACATAAGGAATTGACAAGTTGGTTTGTTTTGGCAATGGCTAAGGTAGAATTATTTTTCAGAACCAGCAAAAGAAAGCAGAGCAAAAAACTCTGCTTTCTTTTGCTGGTTAATATTGATATTAAAAAATCATATTAAATTATTCTATATCAGAAATTGTAAGATTCTCCAATAAATTAATTTTAGTGGTAATAGTTTCTAAAGGTACTATGTCTTGTTTGGATTCGTGCCATTCTAGAGCTTCAATTAATAGGGATTCATTGATGATATTTACTGTGAAAAATAATCTGTTTTTTCCCTCTAGTTTGACTAAGAAACGTTCATCTTCATTTCTTCCCAACAAATTAGTTGTTCTATAGCAGTCTAACAAAAGCGCTATTGTAAAATAGAAATATCGATTTCTATTATTGAACTTAGTATCAAACATTTGTTGGGGGAAAAGTGTTTCAATTTGCTTTATAAGCTCTTGTGTTTTGTACTCTTTATGGGAAAGCTTTTCATAGCAATCAGGTTCGCAAATCCGGAGATAGGTTAGCAGGAATACTAAGTTGGTATATAAGTTATGCCTATTACTAAACATATTTAGGGATAGGCGAATATTAGTGAATATTTTTTCAACTTGTCTAAGAGTTAATTTTTTGTATCTGAAAATGGCTGTTGCTGTCATTAATAAGTCGTCCGTGGCGTTTGATGCATGATAAGTTATTTGGTTTTGGGTATAAAAGAAAGCAGACTTGAAATCGTAATAATCAAATAGATATTTGCAGAAACTATCTACATCTGGATCTGGTAAGATATATTCAATATCAATAAATCTTTTCAGGTATTCATCTGCAGCTATTAGATTACTTCCATAATATCCACGTATAGAGTTGCTTAATTGTTCTTTATCTATGGATAAGATAAATACAATATTAGGTATATTAAAAAGATGTTTTATCCTTTCCAAAGTTTTTACTGCATAATGTGGGTTACATCGATCAAGTTCATCTATGATAAATATCAATGGTTTTTTGTCACAGATTTCATCAACATATTTTTCGAGTTCTTCCCGAAATTGTTTTAGGCTATATTTTTGGCTTTCATAATTTTCTATTTCTTTTTTCAACATTGAAGCACCTTCTTCAATTCCATCATAAAATATGTTGACTATATCTTCACCTGCATATTTCTTTACTACTCCTTTGAACATTGCGGGAGCCGCTTTCAATACTATTTTTCCGGCTGTATTTATAGCTGATGTTAGTGCTGCTTTGGTTTTTTCTTGTGGATTTATTTTTTTTAGTTCCCCAAGTAATCCTACAAGAGGATCTGATATGAAATCATTCTCCCAGGCATTAAAATACAATGTGTGGAAATTATCTAATTCAAGATATGCTTTCCACATTTCTACAAATGTGGTTTTGCCTGTTCCCCATCTGCCATTTATAGCCAAGACGAAACCTTTTTCATATGTAGTAATGATTGTTTTAAGTATTTCTGCATACTTCTCCCGATCCAGTTTACAATTCTTGAAAGGTTGATCAGCTGGTATTTCTAATTTATCAAGTTTGCATTTCATAGATTATAGTTTTATTTATTACAGCAACAAAGATAGTGGTAATATATTTGTAATGCCAATAGAATAATGTATTTTAGCTCAAAATTTGATAGACAATGGAAAGACTCACTACAGAACAATTAGAAGTAATAGATTTATCTCTTATAGAATGGTACTATGAACAGGCAACGACACGACATAATGACCTTGTTCGTGTGGAATCGCTTATTACAGAGAGGGGATATACATTGTTTGCTACCTATTTCGCTATCTTGACAGCTTCCATAGGGTATATTCTCACGCACTTAAATGTAAACGATGATGCAGCTTTGACAGCCGGATGTTTATCTATTGTTGTTTTCACTTCTATTTCTATAGGGTATATTTATAAAGTCATTAAACCGCATTCTTTTTTCTCACCGGGAAAAGACCCAGATAAGTTTACGATACCACAATATATAGCCTATTTTAAGGGGAAAGATACTGATCAAAAGAAGCAAGTCGTTAGTGATGAATTGGTTGTACTTCAACAGAAAATAACTGCACAGGATGCAATGAATAAAAAAAGAGTCGAATATACTAAACGCTCTCTTGCATTTCTGATATTCGGCTCTTTTGTGGCTGTCACTTCCTTTTTAATAGCATTTGCTATTTATTAATTAGGTCACCTATATCCATACCATTCGTTAGAAGTGGTGTGTCGCTAGTGATGTCCGGCAATGAAGCTGGATCATCTGTAGAACTACTCGGACTTCCGTAAAAAGTGTCTTCAGGAGCGTTCTCTGACGGAAAATCAGTACTAAAGTCTATATCTATCATAATCAAACGGGCGAATCCCTTATCATCGTGCGCCAAAAGGTTTATATAGAGACCTTAATCTGATTTTACAGATTACACGATGAAAAGGGATTCATATTTTTATATAATTATTTGGCTAGGGCTAAGGTACAAACTTTTTCATATTTAGCAAAAGAAAGCGGAGTTTTTTACTCCGCTTTCCTGTCTCAATATCTATTTATGCTTAGAAGTTAGCTACTTCATAATATTTAAAGAAGTAGTAGAGGGCTACCTTATGCCATTTAGTTAGCTCTTTATCACCGGATAGAAGAGAGGATACAGTGCATTTGTCGATACCTGTATAGTTGCTTAGGTGTTTACTTTTTAATCCGAGCTTTTCCATGCGCTTCTTAATCCAGTCAACGGTAATGCCATCAATATCTTTACGGTCAAAGTTTACAGCCGATACAGTCAGCTTCCAATCATCCGGGATTTCTCCCTTAAACATTTCTCGTACACGTTCGGTTAGTTCCTTTTTAGTAAGGAACTTGTCATTCACTAAGTCTTTTTGCTCCGCACGAATGATTAATCGGCTATCGGAGTAAGAGACTACTTCTATGGATATATGTCCATAACGTTGATACTGCTTTGCGAATTCGTCGATTCGCTTTTTACTCTCGGCAGAGAGAGGTAGTAAGTCTAAATTCTTCATAATTCATCAATTTACGATTTGATAATCGGGTATTTAATAATGCAATATACTTTGTAATGGAGGGGCTTTCGCCCCTCCGGATCACAATTTGATGAGT
>OGKA01001402.1_pt1 | contig 19443 bp, 14 predicted proteins | sample 1572211 | NCBI WGS metagenome assembly OGKA01 (sample SAMEA2582125, study PRJEB24529) | metagenome | biome: Human gut stool | place: China | collected 2011 | reverse complement strand
AATTTGACCCATACATTAATATCGACCCTGGTACGATGAGCCCTTACCAACATGGTGAAGTATTCGTAACAGATGACGGTGCTGAAACTGACCTTGATTTGGGCCACTATGAACGCTTCATCGATATTAACCTTAGCAAACGTTCCAATATTACAGCTGGTAAAGTGTACTGGTCTGTAATCAATAAAGAACGTAAAGGTGATTACTTGGGCAGCACTGTACAAGTAATTCCACACATTACAAATGAAATTAAACAAAACGTATACCGAGTAGGTAAAGAGGATAATGCTGATGTAGTTATCACTGAAATTGGTGGTACTGTAGGTGATATTGAAAGCTTGCCATTCATGGAAGCTATCCGCCAAGTGAAAAAAGAAGTAGGCCGTAACGACGTACTTTATATTCACGTTACATTGGTACCTTACATCAATGCTGCAGGGGAATTAAAAACTAAACCTACACAACATAGTGTAAAAGAATTACGCAGCATCGGTATTCAACCAGATATCTTGGTATGCCGCAGTGAAAAACACATTTCCGATGAAATGAAAGAAAAACTTGCTTTGTTCTGCGACGTAGAACCAGAAGCAGTTATTGAAAACCAAACTTGTAGCTCCATCTATGAAGTGCCATTGATGATGCAAGACCAAGGTCTTGATGACATTGTTATCAAAAAATTAGGTCTTGAAGAACGCCCTTGCGATATGACTGAATGGAAAGAAATGGTTCATAAAATCTTGAACCCAAGCAAAGACATTACGGTGGCCATCGTTGGTAAATATGTAGCATTGCATGATGCGTATTTATCCGTAGTGGAAGCATTAGATCATGCAGGTATCGCTACAGGTACTAAAGTTAACCTTCGCTGGATTGACTCTGAAGAACTTGATGATACATCTGTAGACCCTAAAGAAGTATATGAAGGTGTTGATGGTATCGTTGTACCTGGTGGTTTCGGTTCTCGTGGTGTAGAAGGTAAAATCCGTACAATCCAATACGCTCGTGAAAACAATGTTCCATTCCTTGGTTTATGCCTTGGCATGCAATCTGCTGTAATGGAATTTGCTCGTAACGTATGCGGTATGGAAGGCGCTACATCTAGCGAATTTGACGAAAATGCTAAATACAAAGTTATCGACTTGATGAGTGATCAAGTTGACGTAGATAAAAAAGGCGGTACAATGCGTCTTGGTATCTATCCATGTAAAGTGGAAGCCGGTACAAAAACTCATGAAGCTTATGGTAAAGATTTGATTTATGAACGTCATCGTCATCGTTATGAGTTCAACAATGAATACCGTCAACAATTGACTGATGCTGGTCTTGTTATTTCCGGTACATCTCCAGATGGTCGTCTTGTGGAAAGTATTGAAGTGAAGAACCATCCGTTCTTCGTTGGTACTCAAGCTCATCCAGAACTTAAATCCCGTCCAAACAATGCACATCCATTATTCCGTGGCTTTGTAGATGCGATTTTGGAACTTAAAATATAGAGAATAGAGAATAGAAATGGGATCCATTTTATCTATTATAGGTATCTTTATATTAGCTGCACTTAAATTAGAGCAGTTCGTATATGGTAAATCAGGTAAAGAACAGTCTACGACGGGGCATATAGCACGACGAGGTGTTGCTAACCTAGCGGGACTAATAGCCTTTGATCATGCTATAAGCAGTAAATCTGTTGTAGTAAAGAAAAAGAAGAAAGATGCTCAGAAATGAGCATCTTTCTTCTTTTTTTGTATATCAAAAAAACTTGGAAAATATATCGATAAATTTAAAAATAACACTTGCAATCTTGAATGATATTTGTTATTATATAGACAAAGATAGATATAGATTTGGTGATAAGTACACCGATAATATATAACTGTTACATTTGAACTCAATGAAGGAGGACATAACATGTCTATTATTGGTAAAAAACTTCCTGAATTTACTCTAGATGCTTTCAAAAAACCTGAATTAGTAAAAGTTAGTACTGCAGATGTATTGGGCAAATGGTCCATCTTCGTATTCTATCCAGCAGACTTCACATTCGTTTGCCCTACAGAATTAGAAGACGTACAAAACTCTTATGCAGAGTTGAAAGAACTAGGTTGCGAAGTTTACTCCGTATCTTGTGACTCTGAATTCGTTCACAAAGCATGGTCCGATGCTTCTCCAAGCATTAATAAAATCGAGTACTACATGTTAGCGGATAAAAAACATGAATTAGCTGACTTCTTCGATGTATTCCAAGAAGAATCCGCTATGGCTTACCGTGGTACATTCGTAGTAGATCCTGAAGGTTTCGTTCGCACAGCTGAAATCCATGACATGGGTATCGGCCGTTCTGCTGAAGAATTGGTTCGTAAAGTACAAGCGGCTCAATTCGTAGCAAAACACGGTGACCAAGTGTGCCCTGCACGTTGGAAACCAGGTAAAGACACATTGAAACCAGGTCTTGATCTCGTAGGTAAAATCTAATTTAGAAACTAACCTAAAACGCTAGAATAATCTAGACAACTCCTCAAATGACAAAACGGGCGCGCATCGTTTTCCTGACGATACGGTAAGTCCCAATACCAGATGAACCCTCTCCAATTCATCATGGTAAACCTCATATAACAAACTACAAACTATACGCAAAAGGACTGGCCTTCGGGCTGGTCCTTTTGTGTTATATACCTATTTTTATATACTTAGAATTGTGTATTGATTTTAATCTATTTAGAGGTAATAGATTAGAAAAAGCTTTGCTAGAAATAAAGTAAAATATCGTATAAACCTTATATCTTGAAGGTTTTTTAATATCCCTTTATGAAAGTAGGAAATAAGTTCTTGCATTTTTGAATTTAGTAGTCTATAATGAAATTAATTCCTAGTGATACACAAGGTTTTATAAATAGAGTAGGATAAGTGCTTTATAGCATGGGGTGTGTTAGCACTAACTTTTACAAAGAGAGGCAAGATATATGAGGATTTCCACAAAAGGTCGCTATGCATTGATGGTTCTCATCGATTTAGCAGAGCAGGGTCAAGATAAACCGGTTTCCTTGCGATCCGTTGCAGAACGACAAGGTATATCTGAGAAATACCTTGAGGGGATTGTGGCTCGTTTGGGTGCCGCTAACCTAGTGGATAGTATTCGTGGCAAATACGGAGGCTATCGCTTATCTAAAAGCCCTAAAGAGTATACTATTATTGAAATTTTGCTCGCCACGGAAGAGTCCATGGCTATCATCTCTACTCTTGATGAAGGGGTGAGTACTGACACAGTAATCAACGAACGTACTGTTGGTTTCTGGGCAGGATTACAAAACTATATTCATGATTATTTAGAAAACGTAACTCTTCAAGATGTAATTGATGGAACTTACGCTAAGCTTGATACAAAATATGACAATTGGGATGGTTCTATTTAATAAGGAGTGACTATTATGTCTAATATTGCAAAATCTTTCGTTGAATTAATTGGTAAAACACCTTTATTGGCAGCTACACGTTTTGGTAAAAAATACGGTGCAGACGCTAATATCTTCGCTAAATTGGAATACTTCAATCCAGGCGGCTCTGTAAAAGACCGTATCGCTGCTGCTATCATTCAAGCGGCTGTTGAATCTGGTGAATTACAACCAGGTGGTACAATCGTAGAAGCAACATCTGGTAACACTGGTATCGGCTTGTCCGCTGTTGGTGCTGCTCTTGGTTATAAAGTAGTTATCGTAATGCCAGAAACAATGTCCATCGAACGTCGCAAATTGATGCTCGGTTATGGTGCTCAACTTGTATTGACTGATGGTTCCCTTGGTATGAAAGGTGCCATTGCAAAAGCTAAAGAAATCGTAACAGCTACTGCTGGTGCCATCGAAGCAGGCCAATTCGTAAACCAAGCAAACCCAGCAATCCATTACAAAACAACTGGTCCTGAAATCTGGCAAGATACTGATGGTACAGTAGACATCTATGTAGCTGGTGTTGGTACAGGTGGTACTTTGACTGGTGCAGGTCGTTATTTAAAAGAACAAAACCCTGGCGTAAAAGTTGTAGCTGTTGAACCAACTGATTCCCCAGTATTGTCCAATGGTAAACCAGGCCCTCATAAAATCCAAGGCTTAGGCGCTGGCTTTATTCCAGATACTTTAGATACTTCCATCTATGATGAAGTAATCCAAGTAACTAATGATGATGCATTTGCTACATCTCAAGCATTTGGTCATACAGAAGGTATCCTAGTTGGTATCTCCTCTGGTGCTGCTCTTTGGGCTGCTCAAGAATTGGCTAAACGTCCTGAGAATAAAGGCAAAAACATCGTAGTAATTCTTCCTGATACAGGTGAACGCTACTTGTCTACAGCTTTATTCCCTGAAGTGTAATAAAATATGATTGGTGAAAGTAGATAAATTGCTTTCCTCATATAAGGAAGCCCCTCGTTAGAGGGGCTTTTTCTTGTTTATTTATAATTTTCTATAAGAAAAAGGAGCTACTAGGTAGCTCCTTTTATGTTATGGTAAGTATTTAATTGTAATTATCTACCGTTTTTAACGATATTGTCCATCCAGTTGAATAATTCATCTAAATCGTAATCGCCAGAATGATCTACACCAAATGGTGTTGCCATATCTACGTTGTACCCAAGGTTTTGAGCACGTGCACCTACGATCAATGGAATAGCAACGGATGTATTACTGTCAGCTGTACCATAGCGGATACGATAGTAGCGCGCATTTGTCGCTGCTGGAGAACCGAGATAGTTCATTGGGTTCATCATAGTAACGATTTTTGCATTTTCTACGTATACATCTTGGTTAGGTGTTGTATCGTGTAATGCAGCAGTAATTGTAAAGTGATTATTATCTGTAGTACTTGTACCGAATAGATTATTTTCGCCAGAGTCATTAGAACGGGAGTCGAATGCACCTGGTGCTTTAGAACGGCTTACAAATTGGTTGTAAGCTTCCCAGTTAATGTCTTTGATTGCGCCTGTTTTGCCATCTCGAACAAGGTATGTATGTTTAGATAAATCAGTACCTTTAGCTTGTGCTTTGTTAGCTGCATCAATGATGAAAGCTTTCACATAATTTTTGAAAGTACCATTGCCATTCTTATCTAGTTTCAATACACGACCCATAGCATCACGCAATTGTAAATTGTTTACATATTCAGGGAAGTGTTCACTAAGTAAATTGGAGTATGCTACATCATCAGCATTCAAGTTTACACGTTGCATTGTACGTTGTGGAGGTGCTGTATTGCCACCTACATTGGCTTGAGGCAATTCGCCTTGGCCCATTGTTACTTTATTGAAAGATGTAATACCTTTATAGCTCCATTCATACGCCATATCAGCCGCATCAAGGTTTGTAATAGGTGCATAGGCAGAAACTGCATATACATTGGTAGCTGCTGTAGCAGCACCTAATGCTTGTAAATATGGTTGGAAGTCGGAGTTATTACCAGCAGCACCTTGTAACAAGGATACGGCACCACCAGCACTTGTACCATTTGTGATAATGCGGTTTGCATTACCTGGCATTGTGGAGTCGTTAGCATGTAAGTATGCTGTGGCAGCTTGTAAGTCAACGATTACAGCTGGAGCTTTACCGATGAAGTTGCCATCGGATGCTTTGTTTGTACGACCACGTGTAGCTGGGGAAGCTACTACATAACCACGAGATAATGCGTAAAGAACACTGTTAGGTTTGCCATTCTCAACTTTAGGTGTCATAGCTTGGCTTGGCATGTAACCACCTACTGCATTTGGCATGAAGATAGGGGCTGTTTGTGTATTGTAACCATTTACAGTGCCATTATTAAAGTATTCTTCTGGTACATAGATATTCATGTACTGTTGATCGATATCGATAGGATTAGCCACGTAAGGGATATATTCGAAGGCACGATATTTGATTTCCTTATTATCTACAGTAGTAGACATGGACTCATAATTTTTCGCATCGAATGCAAGGCTAATTTTTGCAGAAGAATCAGCTTGTAATGGTGGTTCCATTGGTTGAGATAAAATATTTTTCTCTTCTGTTACAGCAGAACCCTTTGTGGAAGCTTCATTTCGAGCATCTACATAGGATTGAGGTAACTTGCTTTCTTGAGCCTTGGCAGCAGCCTCTGCTTCGGCTTTAGCTTTTGCCGTAGCCTCAGCTTCAGCCTTAGCTTTTGCTTCAGCCTCGGCTTGAGCTTTAGCAGCAGCTTCGGCTTTAGCTTTTGCTTCTGCTTCTGCCTCAGCTTGAGCCTTAGCAGCAGCTTCAGCTTCTTCTTTTGCTAATTGTTCGGCAGCTAAACGTTCTTGCTCTTCTTTGATAGCAGCTTGTCTTGCCATTTCTGCTTGTTGAGCAGCAATACGATCTTGTTCAGCCTTTAAAGCAGCTTGGCGTTGAGCTTCAGCTTGCTCAGCAGCGATACGATCTTGCTCAGCCTTTAAAGCAGCTTGGCGTTGAGCCTCAGCTTGTTCAGCAGCGATACGCTCTTGTTCCGCTTTTAGAGCCGCTTGGCGCTCAGCTTCAGCTTTAGCAGCAGCTTCTGCACGTTGACGAGCAGCTTCTTCCGCAGCGATACGTTCTTGTTCCGCTTTTAAAGCTGCTTGACGTTGGGCTTCAGCCTGTTGAGCAGCGATACGTTCTTGCTCAGCCTTTAGAGCCGCTTGACGTTGAGCTTCGGCTTGCTCCGCAGCAATACGTTCTTGCTCAGCTTGTAAAGCAGCTTGACGTTGAGCTTCAGCTTGCTCAGCAGCAATACGATCTTGTTCCGCTTTTAAAGCAGCTTGACGTTGAGCTTCAGCTTGCTCAGCAGCGATACGATCTTGTTCCGCTTTTAAAGCTGCTTGACGTTGAGCCTCAGCTTGCTCAGCAGCGATACGATCTTGCTCAGCTTTTAAAGCAGCTTGACGTTGAGCCTCAGCTTGTTGAGCTGCTAAGCGTTGCTGTTCAGCTTGGATAGCCGCTTGGCGTTGAGTTTCGGCTTGCTCCGCAGCAATACGATCTTGCTCAGCTTTTAAAGCCGCTTGGCGTTGAGCTTCAGCTTGCTCAGCCGCGATACGTTCTTGTTCAGCTTTTAGAGCAGCTTGACGTTGAGCCTCAGCTTGTTGAGCTGCTAAACGTTGTTGTTCAGCTTGCATAGCCGCTTGGCGTTGAGCCTCAGCTTGCTCAGCTGCTAAACGTTGTTGTTCAGCTTGTTGTTGCGCTGCAATACGGCGTTGTTCTTCTTGGATACGAAGACGTTCTTGTTCAGCAGCTTGACGTTGAGCTTCTGCGATACGAGCTTGTTCCGCTTGCTCCGCAGCAATACGTTCTTGCTCCGCTCTTAGAGCAGCTTGGCGTTGAGCTTCAGCTTGTTGAGTCGCCAAACGTTGTTGTTCCGCTTGCATAGCCGCTTGACGTTGAGCTTCAGCTTGTTGAGCGGCTAACCTTTGTTGTTCGGCTTGTTGTTGTGCTAAGCGTTGCTGTTCTGCTTGCATAGCCATTTGACGTTGTTGTTCTGCTAGAATTGCAGCTTGACGTTGTGCTTCAGCCTGCTTTTGCGCAACCATTTGTTGATCAACTTGATTTGCACCTGATTGTTGTGCCGCTTCTTCAGCTGCTAGTTGAGCTAATCTTTCACGTTCTGCACGTTGAATATCGCGAATAGTTAATCTTTGTTTGGCTACAACGGCTTTAGTTTGAGTTGTATTAGCAATCACTAAAGGTGTTGTAGATTCTTGTTGGACCATTACAGGCGTACGTACCACTTGTGTCGTTTGCACTTGCTGTTTGCCATCAACTTGTTTTTGTACTGTAACAGGTTCTGTTTTACGTTGTACATTCATCAAGCTGTGCATAGCCAATGTTGGTTCCATTACAGCATTAGTTTGTTTATTAACAACATATTGTGGCTGTGAAACGGCTCTTTGTTGATCAGATAAAGCTTTTGCTATATCGTTTACCGGTACTGGACGTACACGGGGAATTAAAGGTGTTACCTTTGGAGCCGCTTGTGTGGTAGCACTTGGTTGCATAACTTGTTGTGTTTGCATTACAGGTTGTGCTTGTGTAGGAACCATTTGAGGTGGTGCTACTCGAACCGGAGCCATTGGTTGTGCCTGTACAGGTCTTACGGCTGCCTGTTGTGGTGCAACAACTATTGGTTGTGCAGTTGCAGGGGTAGGCTGAGTAGCCATAGGTCGCACGACTGGGGTTGCTACATTTGTAGTACCTTGTGTCGTTGCTTCAGTGGTAGTGTTCGAACCTACCAAATCATTCATGTTGAGGGTAGGGGCTGCGTGGGCAACACCACCCAACGCTGCAGCTGCAAAAAATGCAGCGGTAACCTTACGTTTCCTAGATGATTTCATGAATTACTCTCCGAACTAGATTTCAAATAATAATTTATAATTTTAAAATTTATTTATATTTATATAGTTTAACATAAATCGATATATTTGTACAATTTATGAAAATATAGATGAATACTGGGTGAATGTAAAGAAGATGAGATTAGGAAAATATAAATAAATTTAAAGTGCATAGAATGTTACATATTGCTTCTAATGATTTGAAGTAGTTTTTTATTATATGTACATATTTCAATAAAATATGATATGCTTTTGGTAATTTAATTGACTTTCAATTATAAAGGAGAGAGTATGCTTAGAAAATTTTTACTAGCGTGTATGGTGCTAGGAACTTTCACCATACAGACACAAGCTATATCGATTAATGAGTTGAATGGATCACCACAGTTTAAAAATGTGTATGAAAAAACATATTCTTATGGTGATGGTTCAAGTAATAGGGATGTATTCTTTTTAAATACCTATTCTGTAGAGTCTCTAGAATATGCAGCACCACATTATAAATTGAAAGGTACTGTTTATTCTGTAAACGAACGTGCTCGTGATTGGGCTATTACGGAATATGAATTGACTGCTACCTATGATACGAATTATTCCTTGGCTAGCTTAATACAAGCCCAGCAGAGTGTAAAACCATCGCCAGCTATGTATGCTGTGATTAAGGCTGCACAAGATGAGTCTGGTATACAAATTGAGTTACAAGCGGTCAAACGATACACTTGGGATGGCACTGTGGTTAATAGCCCAGCTAGATTGCTACATGAATCACGACCGCTTGACCGTAGTCGTTCAGATCAAGATCTCTTTACCATAGCAGATGCCATGTTTGTCGTTGCTTATCAGCAACATTTTGATGATATTGTCGTGAAATGAGGTGCCATATGAAACGTTTCTTATTTTTTATGGCCATCTTATGCGTATGGTGTGTTTTTTTTAATTCTGTGAAAGCCGTTTCTAATGTGGAATTACAAGATACGAGTCGTTTTGAACATATTATATCTAAAGGTGATACTGGTGGTGGAGATGGTAAATACATTGAGTTGAGTACAGTCAAAGATGTGTCCACAAGTACCAGTACCAAAAGTATAGAGACTAAGATTTATGTTGTATTGCCTTCGTCTAATTTGATTCGAGAATACACAATTCATTATGACTATAACTTAAATTATTCTTTTGCGAATTTAGTCGCAAGAATGCCAGAGTTTAAACAACAATTTCCGGATTTCTATTTAGGTGAAATATGGAATATAAAAATGGATGATTCTGGAATTGTTGGTACTGTTAAGGCTCAACAGGATTACACGCTGTACGGTGAAAGTAAACCTACACAACCAGGTTATAAAGGGTATGAGCATGTAACCTTCTTAACACCTACAGACTTTGATTTTGAAAGCTATCACGTTGCAAATCGTGTTTTCAAGAAAGTATTTGGCGTATTTTATGATGATGTAATCCAATAATTTATAGTGCTTAATCTTATAAGTTATAATGATGTAATCCGATAGTGTTACATAAGAAAAGGACTAGAACTCTAGGAGTTCTAGTCCTTTTACTATATGTATTTATTTAGCATATGTACGTTTTGCTATATGTATTAGTCTTATACTAGCTTTCACCATTATTTTTTTAGGCTTGGTTTTAATAGTGCCAAGATGATACAAGCAATAACGGAGCCAATTGCAATGGATGCAAGGTAAAGAAGTGGGTTGCCGATTGTTGGTACTACAAAGATACCGCCGTGTGGAGCGCGTAGTGTACATTCGAAGAACATGGATAACGCACCAGCTGTACCAGCACCGATGATGCAAGCTGGCAATACACGTACTGGATCAGCCGCTGCAAATGGAATAGCGCCTTCTGTAATGAAGGAAAGACCCATGATGTAGTTTGTGATACCAGATTTACGTTCAGCCTCTGTGAAGCGGCTAGGGAAGAATGTAGTACAAAGAGCGATTGCCAATGGTGGAACCATACCGCCTGCCATTACCGCAGCCATGATACCGTATTCGCCAGTCGCAAGAGCACCTGTACCGATAACGTAAGCAGCCTTGTTTACAGGACCACCCATATCAACGGACATCATAGCACCAAAGATAAGGCCTAACAATACGCGGCTAGTAGTGCCCATGGATTGTAAGGAGTCCATTAACCAGTGGTTAAGTGCAGACACAGGAGGGTTGATTACGAAGGTAATAGCGAGACCAATGAACAATACACCGAGTACAGGATAGAAGAGAACTGGTTTTGTACCTTCTAATGCTTGAGGCAAACCAGATACTAACTTTTTAACTAATAATACTAAATAACCTGCTGCAAAGCCGGCAATCAATGCGCCAAGGAAACCAGAGCCACCTTGGTTAGCTAATAAGCCGCCAACGAAACCAGCTACAAGACCTGGGCGGTCAGCAATACTCATCGCGATGTAACCAGCTAATACTGGCAACATGAATCCAAAGGATGCACCACCAATTTGCATTAAGAAGCCAGATAAAGGTGTACCGGAACCGAAGTTTTTAGGGTTTGCAGGATCAAATGTATCGAATAAGAATGCAAGGGCAATCAAGATACCGCCACCGATAACGAATGGCAACATGTGAGATACGCCGTTCATCAAGTGTTTGTAGATTTGACGGCCTACGCTGTCAGATGCGCTAGCAGCGATTTCAGCGGATTCGCGGTCAGCAGCAGATGCGTGGTATACAGGTGCTGTACCAGCTGTAGCTTCACGCAATAATTCCTCCGCTTTATTGATGCCGTTAGCTACCTTTGTTTGAATCATAGGCTTGCCATCAAAGCGAGCCATTTCCACTTGGCGGTCGGAAGCGACGATAATGCATTTGGCATGTTCGATTTCTTCTGCTGTAAGCGCATCTTTTACACCTGATGCACCGTTTTTCTCAACCTTTAAGGAAATGCCCATTTCTTTAGCTTTGCGTTCTAAGGACTCCGCAGCCATGTAGGTGTGCGCGATGCCTGTAGGACAACCTGTAACGGCTAATACTTCATAGTGAGGATTATCTACAGAAATTTTAGGAGCTACTTTTTCGATAGCTTCTGTAGCTTTTTCTTCAATAGTATCAGTGAGGCTTGGTGCTTCTTGAGTTTCAGGTTGTTTAATAAAGCCTTCTACAGATGGATCAAAGTTGCCTTGCTCTTTCGCTGTTACGAGCTCCAAGAAACGTTCTACAGTTGGAGCAGCGATGAGGGCTTCTTTGAAATCTGGGTCGATAACCATCATAGCTAATTGGCTCAATACCTCTACATGAGTGTCAGCTGCGCCTTCTGGAGCTGCAATCATGAAGAATAAACGAGATGGTTGACCGTCGAGTGCTTCGAAGTCTACGCCGTGAGGCACAACCATAGCTGCTAGGCCTGCTTCTTTTACGCCTGCGGACTTAGCATGTGGTGTAGCGATGCCGTCACCAAGGCCTGTAGAGCCAGATTCTTCACGAGCGAAAACGGCTGCTAAGTACTCAGCTTTGTCAATGAGGTTGCCACCTTTTTCCATTAACTCGCCTAAGGTGTAAATTGCGTCAGCCTTTGTTACAGGGTCTGCATTTAGCAGGACGGATTGAGGTTTTAATAAATCAGTGATTTGCATATATGTACTCCTTGATGCAAATAAAATATAAAACTAGTTAACTCGTACTTGTGAAAGTAGTGCTTCTACTTCTGCTAGTGTAGCGAGGTTTTCAGAGTAAGCGGAGGCAGAGCCACTAGAGATGCCCCAGTAGAGCGCCTCTTGTAGGTCACCTGTTTTTTCAAAGCCTGTAATAAAGCCAGCCACCATGGAATCGCCGGCGCCTACGGAATTTACGAGTGTACCCTTAGGGGCAGGGCTCGTATATACCGTACCGTCAGCAGCGACCAAGATAGCTCCATCACCAGCCATGGAGATGAGCACATGTTGTGCGCCTTTCTCTTGTAATGCCTTAGCTGCCTCTACGAGGTCATCCTTTGTGGAAAGGGTACGACCAAAGATTTCGCTAAGCTCGTGATTGTTAGGTTTAATTAAGAACGGTTTATAAGGTAAGACCCGTGTAAGCAAATCTTTTGTAGCATCTACTACAATGCGAATATTTTTATGTTGTAAGCGCTCCATAATGAGTTCGTACATATCGCTTGGTAAGCTAGAAGGAATACTGCCTGCAAGGATCAATGTATCCTGCTCAGTTAATGCATCGAGCTGTGTATAGAGGGCTTCTAGTTCGTCGTCTGCGATGATAGGGCCACGGCCGTTAATTTCTGTTTCTTCGTCAGAGGCTTTCACCTTAACATTGATGCGCGTTAAACCTTCGCGGAGACGGATGAAATCCTCTTTCACACCGAATTGGTTCAGTTGTGTTACGATTTCTTCCCCTGTGAAACCGGCGATGAAACCGAGTGCCGTTGTATCCATGCCTAGGTTGTTGAGCACGATGGATACATTGATACCCTTGCCGCCACCGAGAACGTACTCTTGGGTGGTGCGATTAATGGTGCCCGTCTTGAGTTGATCAAGACGAACAATATAATCTAGGGCTGGATTAAAGGTAATGGTGTAAATCATACAAATTCCCCTTTAAGATAAATTTAATTAGCCTATGATTGGTTAATCTTGTAATTAGTGTAAATTTGATTGATTTTGTAATTAGCGTAAATTCGATTGATTTTATAATTAACGTATAATTGGTTGATCTTGATTCCGTAGTCGTAACCAGTATAGGAGTGGTACGAGGTATAGGAAGAAGGCGAATGGTACATAGCCAGCTGTACTAGTACCCATCATAACTACAGGTACATAAGCAGCGATGTTCCATGGTTGTAATGGAGCAATGAGAATGCCGCTGTTTTCAAAGTCGAGCATCACATCTTCATCTTGAATGCCTCTCTGTGCATAGGTAATGCGCATAATAGAGTGGGTCATCACCACCGCAATAGCTTGACTACAACCTACAGCACCTGTTAAAAAGGCGAGACCTACGTTTGCCGCAAATACATCACTTCGTGTTTTCGCTCGTTCTAATAGCTGTCTCACATCGTTCCAGAAGCCAACCCCTTCGAGCATGCCAGAAATGGCAGTTGCCATAAAAATGGAAAGGGTAGGGATGAACATCGTTTGTAAGCCGCCGCCGTGAATGATATCTGCTAGTGGATTATAATGTGGTAGTTCAAAGCCTGTTAAGGTATACCAGCCTAAATCAGAAAGGGTAGCTCCCTGATTGGTATAAGCTAGAATTGCCGCTACTAATGCACTAAGGCCGATAGGCCAACGGATAGATACTTTCAAAGGTAACAGACCAATGATGATGATGACTGGAATCCATAAGGTCCAATCGATGTTGAACACAAAGTGAATCGTATCAGACAGTAAGCTATTTGCATAGTTGAGAGGGAACCACTGCGATAGTATTAGGTAGAGCACTGTGGAAATAACAAGTGCTGGTAGACCATCTTTAAACATAATAGGGATGTTGGTCGATACCTTTGTATGCGTTAAGGTCGCTACGAGAGAGGCGCTAGACGATAAAGGCCCGTTCCGATCACCAAAGTAAGCGCCAGCAATGATGGCGCCTGCTACGATATTTTCTGGAATGTTACCGGCTTTTGCCATCGTAATGAGTACAATACCTATGGTACCCACAGTGCCAAGGGCAGTTCCTAATAGCATGCTCACCAGTGCTGTTAATAAAAAGGCACAAGCGATAAAGATAGAAGGATCAATCAAGTCGATGCCTGTGGCGATAATCATAGGTATAATACCTGCCGCTTGCCACATGGCGATGAGCCAACCGATGAGCAGGAATATTTGCATCACCACAATAGATGTTTTAGCACCTGTCCATGATAGGTTTAGTAGTTCCTTTGGTTGGTACCCTTTGCGGTAGAACACATAAGCCATAATGCACCATACTACAATCAAGGCGTAACCGATGGCAATGCTATTGGCTACGGCGATGATGATGACGAGTATGGATAGGAGTAAGCCTAAGAGGGGCTCTGTATTTTTCGGCATCAGTGAACGGCCTTGTTGATACTTTAGAAACGCATTTAATATGAGTTGTAACCACTTCATCTTAATCGATAGGAAGTTCTGTTTCGAAGACTTCCTCAGCAGGGCCTGTCATGAGCACCGTGCCATCCTCCAAGTATGAAATATGCAATGTTCCTAAGTAAAGTTCTACGTCTACTTCGCGACCTGTTAAGCCTTTTTCGAAGGACATAACGGCAGAGGCACAAGAGCCTGTACCACATGCTAGTGTAGCGCCAGCACCGCGTTCCCATGTGCGAACCTTGATGTGTTTGTCGTTTACTACTTCAATGTAGTTAACATTTGTATTGGATGGGAATGCATCGTGTTTTTCAAGGATTGGACCTTGTGTCGTAACAGGGGCGTTTGTAATATCTTCTACGTAAACCTCTGTATGCGGTACACCGAGCAATACAGAGCTCACTGTTACAGTTTCGCCATTTACATCAATGTCTACGTCGATGACCTTATCCATGTCTACATTCATAGGTACATCTTTACTGTTAAAGAATGGCTTGCCCATGTCTACTGTTACTAGTGTAACCACACCATTTTCGATGGTTAAGGTTGGCTTCATAACACCTGCTAATGTTTCGATGGTGAAAGTTTCTTTTGTAATTTCTCCGTGTTCGTAAGCGTATTTGGCAAAGCATCGAATACCATTGCCGCACATTTCAGCTTCACTGCCATCGGAGTTGATGATGCGCATGCGCACATCACATGTGTCAGATGGTACAACAATGACTAAACCATCAGCGCCAATGCCTGTACGACGATCGCAAAGGCGAATGGCTAAATCAGTATAGTCCTTGTTAGCACCTTGAGGGTCGGCAAAGAGGATAAAATCATTGCCAAGACCATGCATTTTTGTTAATTTCATAAAGTCTCCTATCAATAAGTAAGACTTTCACCATGAAGCCCGTGAAAGTCTCATATGTATATTATTATATATTCTATATTATTATATCATAAATGGCTTTCAATTATGGGGTGTAACTTTATAAAATTAAAGTAAAAACAAGCAAAAAATGACCTTCTTTTAAAGTACTTGTTATAGTACGTATTAAGACGGTTGAGAAATATGAACATGAGGTAAAAATTAACCCACGTGGGACAACCTGAAAGGCGGATATATAGGGCTCTATTACTTTATTGTTTACCGTAGAAATGATAAAATAAAGAGTAATGTAGTTTATCGTAATAGAAAGAGGAACACATATGCGAATTCAAGGGATTTCTGGATCTCGTGGCGTTGCAGTAGGCAATGTATATAGATATATTCAAGAGGAAATTGTCATTCCTGATTACACTGTAGCAGAGGATCAGGTAGAAGCGGAAATTGGTAAGTTTGCTGCTGCTATGGCATCTACCTTAAAGCAATTGGATACAATCCGTCAAAAGGCTTTGAAAGAAATGGGCCCTGAAGAGGCGGCTATTTTTGAAGCACATATGCAAATTGCTCAAGACCCATCTTTATCTGATGGTATTAAATCCCTCGTTGAGTCTAGCCATACTAACGTTGTAGCGGCTACAGCTCAAACCATTGAAACCTTTGCCAATATCTTCCTCGGTATGGAAGATCCATACATGCGCGAACGGGGTGCAGATATCAAAGATATCGGTGATCGTTTGATGCGCAATATGTTAGGTATGAACCCTCGTGGCTTATCCCATATTTCTGGGGAGGTTATATTGGTGGCTCATGATTTGGCGCCATCCGATACGGCATCTCTAGATAAAAATGTTGTAAAAGGCATTGTAACAGCTGCTGGTGGCCCTACATCTCATGCGGCTATCATGGCACGTACATTGGAAATTCCTGCCGTTATGGGCGTTGGTGATATTGAAGGCTTTGTTGATGGCGAGAAAGCCGTTGTACTTGGTACAGATGGTATTGTCGAAACAAATCCATCTGATGCGGATTGGGCTGAATATACAAATCAAGCTACTGCTTACCAAGAGGAATTAAAACGCCTACGCGAATCTGCCAATCTTGAAGCTAAGACTACAGATGGTCATCATGTAGAATTATTTGGCAATATCGGTAAGTCTAAAGATGCTAAACATGCTCTTACAATGGGCGCACAAGGTATCGGCTTATACCGTACAGAATTCTTGTACATGGAAAACGATGAATTGCCAGCAGAAGATGTACAGTTCGAAGAATATAAAAAGGTTGCAGAAGATATGCAGGGACAGCCTGTTATCATTCGTACCATGGATATCGGTGGTGACAAGGAGTTGAAATGCCTTGATTTGCCAACGGAAATGAATCCATTCCTTGGTTACCGTGCCATTCGTATTTCCTTGAACCGCCCAGATATCTTCAAAGTACAATTGCGTGCGTTATTGCGCGCTAGTGCCTTTGGTGATATTCATATCATGTACCCTATGATCGCTTCCGTAGAAGAAGTGAAACAAGCGAATGCTATGCTTGAAGAATGTAAGGCAGAACTTACAGCTGAAGGCAAAGAATTCAATAAGGATATTAAGGTTGGTATTATGATTGAAGTACCAGCAGCTGCTGTTATTTCTCCGATCTTGGCAAAATACGTAGACTTCTTCAGTATTGGTACCAACGATTTGTGTCAATATACATTGGCAGTAGACCGTATGAACGAATCTATTGGCGCTCTATATCAACCATTGCATCCAGGCGTATTACGTCTTATCAAACATGTTATCGATGCGAGCCATGAACAAGGTAAATTTACAGGCATGTGTGGTGAACTCGCTAGTGATCCTGTGGCTACCATGATCTTATTAGGCTTGGGTCTTGATGAATTCTCCATGACAGCATCTTCTATACCACTTATTAAGAAAATCTTGCGCTCTGTTTCTAAAGCAGAATGTGAAGATGTGGCTAATAAAGCACTTTCCATGGATACAGCAGAAGAAATTACAGACTATGCTAAATCTGTACTAGCTGAAAAAGGCTTACTATAATTCTGTTGTATAGCAAATAACTTTCAATATACTTGAATTGAAAGGCTTGAAATTGATACAATATATCTATTAGAACGTATGGGATAGGCACAGCCTATCAAGATAGAAAGAGGTTATCATGAAAGAATTAACAGTAGAAATTACTAACGAATCTGGTTTACATGCTCGTCCTGCTACAGCTTTCACACAATTGGCTGCTAAATATGCTTCCAAATTGACAATCGCTGCTAACGGCAAAACAGCTGATGCTAAATCCATCTTAACTGTATTGACTTTGGGCGCTACAAAAGGTACATCCGTTACATTGACAGCTGACGGTGCTGACGAAGACGATGCACTCGCTGCATTGAGCGAATTCTTAACAACTAACCACGACTAATACTTTGTGGTAATACAAAGGGCTCTACGAATGTAGAGCCTTTTTTGTTGAGCTGTATATACTTTATGCTGTAATAGGATTTGATTATTTCTTTGACTTCTTATGGTACATTTACGAAATATTAGAGCCTTGTTTTTTGTAAAAAAAGAAGAGGCCTCTTAGCCTCTTCTTTATTTTCCCATGTTCGCAAAACGCTCTACAGCCTTTGTAAAGTCGCTAATGGTTTTTTCTACGTCACCGTGTTCGATACCATCTCGTACGCAGTGGTTGATATGTCCTTCAAGAACTACTTGACCTACTTTATGTAGTGCAGATTTAGCTGCATTAATTTGGCTCAACACATCTTCGCATGGAATGTCTTCTTCAATCATTCGATCAATAGCTTGCACTTGACCAAGGATTTTACGCAATCGACGATGTAGATTTTCTGAATCCATACATTGTTTCATAATACTCCTCCAATGGGCATGTTTTTTATCATCCTTATTATTATACTCCATGTAAAGTTTGTAATACAACTTAATAAGTATACCTAATATGCATTAAATCTACATATATAGATTTATATTGTATATGGATGTATGTGAATATCTGTATTCAAAGGTACATTTAAATATATACTTTTAAAATAGCATGGCATGTATTTTATATTATACACATCTATTTAGACCTTGTAATATATATCTTCTTCTTAATTGATGTGATACAATACATTTAATACACAATGTGTTTGTATATGTATATAAGGTGCTGTAATACATAATAGATTTTAAATTTGTCTATGGGTATATACTAGAGACCTTTATGAAATAGGTGAAAGCAATGAAAGTGTTTCGCTACCTTCGGAACCTAGTGGTATTTGTGCTAGTTATGATACTGGCCGTGTTTATATATGATGGATACCATAGGGTTCAAGGTACAGATCGTGAAAGTAACGCGCATACAACTGTTGAAAAACGCATAGAACAAGGTGAAGATACCCTTAGTCGTACCGATCGTATCATACGATTATTTACCTTTAAAGAAAAGGTAGAGGCGGCACTGAACCAACGTGTTTCTAAAGAGCATTGGGTAAAGGGGGATGTCATTCCAGAATATACAAAGAATGCACTCATCGCCATAGAGGATAAGCGATATTATAAGCATGGTGCTATAGATGTACTTGGTATCATTCGCGCCTTTTATACGAATACCATTGCTGGTGAAACTGTAGAGGGTGGCAGTACGATTACACAACAAGTCGTAAAAAATCTTTTCCTTTCATCAAAACGCATTATGAGCCGTAAGATAGAAGAAGCTATCTTGGCGAGTGAAATGGAACATTACTACACGAAGGACGAAATCCTCACCATGTATTTAAATACCGTATATTATGGTCATAATTACTACGGTATCTATGAAGCAGCACATGGCTACTTTGGGACAAGCCCAAGCCGATTGACATTAGGTCAAAGCGCTATGCTCGCAGCCTTGCCTAATGCACCATCCTACTTAGATCCTTATACGAATTATAAAGGGGCTAAGGCACGACAAAAATTAGTGCTCGAACAAATGGTAGACCAAGGAATGATTACACAAGCCGAAGCAGATTATGCATACAAACAAGATTTGGGCCTTGTGGACGAATAATTAAATAAGTATAGTAACATCTCTGTTAGTTGATTGATATTGGCTAACAGAGATGTTTTTTGTGATAAATAGTTACGTTCCGAAATATATTATTAAATTGAATAAAAATAATGCTTGCATTTATAATTATACAGGTGTATACTATTTTTTGTC
>OGKA01001395.1_pt1 | contig 19538 bp, 16 predicted proteins | sample 1572211 | NCBI WGS metagenome assembly OGKA01 (sample SAMEA2582125, study PRJEB24529) | metagenome | biome: Human gut stool | place: China | collected 2011 | reverse complement strand
AACCCCGATGGGGTTATTGGCGGAGTAAATTGGGCGAAAGTTACGTAAAGTTGGATGAGTTATTGACATTTTTATAGTAGAGAGCGTAGAATGAGGGTTATTGGTGGGTGAAAGTGCGCGGAGATTATGTTGTTTCAGGTGGGAGGTTAGTACGTTCATAGGTGTGGACGGTTGCGAGGGGTTATTTACGGGCGCCATTGTGCGACGTTTTTGCGGCTTTATTCGATGAAATCGGGGATTTTTGAGATGTTTCTTGGGTGGAGATGGAGGGATTGACGAGCGAATCTGCGCGGCGTTTGTGCGAGCTAAACGATAGAATTTAGAATTGTAATATGTAATTTTGGTGGAAATGTGGATGTTTTTATATAATTTGTGAGCTATTTATGTGAATATATGCGGTAAATTGCGTATATTTAGACGCAGTTCGGGCGACAATGCGGTTGGTCGTGGGCGAATGTGGGTAAGAACTAAAAAATGTAGGTTTTCCGGCGGCGGTTTCGTTGATTGCTTTGCGTTGAAAACGGCAGGGAGAAAAATTGAAAATAAGTATCAAAAAAACTGATGTAAGGGAAATTGTCAACTGTTTACATATTTGGGGAAATGAGCCATATTTTCAAGTACTTTTGTTCATTATCAGCGATTTACGAAAATGCCCATGTCCGATTAGAGCAAGTCGGGAAAAGTGAAAATGTCCGATTAGAGCAACTTTTTGTCCGATTAGAGCAAGTCGGTTTGGGGTAAATCGTCCGAACTTTGCAAAAAGAAACAATACTTCAAGAGGTGAAGTGCGAAAAAATGGGAGGCAGGCTGAAAAATCACGCGGCAGTTACAAGATTATTATATATAAGATGTGAGAACAGTGATACACCGCAGTCGGAATCTTCTTCGAGGCAAGGCAAGCGACAAGATGAGTCTCCCCAAGAACGACAAAAGACATTTAACTCAATTGGTGAAAGTCAATACATAAAAGCAATTCAATCCTAACGCCCGGGCCTTCGATACGGCATTGCTCCGAAAGGAGTTTCAACAGGGAGGCATTATGATTATGAAACAACATTTACTTAAGAACACTTACGCGGCGATCGTCGCGCTGTTCATTGCAATGATGGCCCTGCCCACCACGGCGCAGGCGCAGACCAAGTACAACCTCAAGATTTGCGGCACGCAGGTAACTTCCGACAACTGCGGCGACCTTTCCGTGATTGACGGCGTAGAGGGTACGGTGAAGTACGATCCGGACAACGAGACCCTTACTTTAGACAACGCCACGATTAAGACTAGCAAAAATTCGGCCATTTCTATTAACCAGGAAATGAATATCAAGGTGGTAGGAAAGTGTAAAATAGATGCGGGCGACCGTACAGCAATCTACTCAACTAAATGGCTCTATATCTATAGCGAGCGAAACGAACTTGACGACCAATGTCTCGATGTGGTGAGTGGCGACTATGCTATCTTTATGAGCCATACCGACCTCATCATCGATAACTGTACTGTCAATACCAAGGGCACCGGCGCCAGCGGCGTGGGCATTGCCGGAAACCATAACGACGACGAAGCCAGCCTCAAGGTCAGAGGCAAGTATACGCGTGTAACGGCAGAAGGAAAGGAAGCCTCCATTTGCGACATTGTAGAGTTCTGGTTAACAGACTGCGACATTACTCAGCCCAAGAGGGCTAAGTACGACAAAAAGCTGAAGGGCGTGGCATTGGACGGAAAGTTGGTGAAAACCAAAGTGGTCATCGAGTCTGTACCCATGTATGGCTTCTGGATTGCAGGCAGGCCGGTACACCCTGGCAACTACGACGACCTCACCGTGATTCCCGGCGTGAAAGGCACGGTAAGCTACGACCCCGACACCAAGACCCTTACGCTCAACGGTGCCACCATCAGCCTCTCGGAAAGTTCAGGCATCAAAAACGATATTGATGGCTTGACTATCCGCCTTATCGGCGACAACACCATTACCGCTGAGAGAGCCGGAGGAATAATAAATTATAAAGCCCTTACCTTTATAAGCGCGAACAGTGGAAGGCTCAGGGTGAAAGGCATGACAACGGAACCGCTTTATCACGCAATAGATGACTATTCCGGTATTTATAACGGGGGCACCATCACCGTAACCAGTTGCGCCTTGGAAGTAACCGGAAAACATTATGGATTCTATGGCGGAAAGTGGGAATTCGACCACTGCACCATACGTGTCAAGAGAGTCGACGACGTCTATGATGAACACGAAGGTAGCATCTGCTACTTGAAAGAGATACCCAAGTTTACCGGCTGCAAAGTAACCAGTCCTGACGGAGCGTACTGGAAAAAGCACCAAGGCAAGAACTTTAGAACCGGCTATGCCCTCTTCGATATGGACGACAAGATGGTAAGCGACTGGGTAACCATAGCAGACCCAACGGGTATCAACACGCCGACCATCGACACCGCTGCGAAGCAAGGCATCTACACGCTCAGCGGCGTGAAGCTCGGCGGCGAGATGAAAGACTTGCCGAAGGGTGTGTATGTTGTCAATGGCAAGAAAGTAGTGAAGTAAGTGATGCTGTAATGAGTGGTTATTGATTAACTACCATTGCACCTAAACAAAGCCTTCCGCACCTCAAAGAATAGGATGCGGAAGGCTTTCATTGTAACGTGAGTTGGGTATAAGCGAGGCTCTCTAAAAAATTATGATTGTGAGTTGTTCTTTATAATTTATGGCGGGCTATAAACAGTTTCTGATAGTTCCTTATAAGCAAACTCACGTTACATTTACATTTACATTTTCCGAATCAAAGTTAAGCCGTCGCGAAGGGGTAAGATAACAGTTTCAACACGCTCATCGTGCGCCACGCGACGATTAAATTCGCGTATGCCCTTTGTTTGCGGATCATCATCATAGGCCGGATCGATCACGTGTCCGTCCCAGAGCGTATTATCTGCCAGCAAAAGGCCGCCCGAGCGCAAACGCGGCAATACGAGATCGTAATACGTGCAATAGTCGCGCTTATTGGCATCGATAAAGGCCATATCATAGACCTCATTTTCTTTGGGTAGCAAGTCTAAGACGTCGCCAATGATCAATTCGATGCGCGGCGGATAGGGTGCACTTTCCAGCCACGGCCGCGTGAAGTCTTCTTGCTCATCATTGATCTCGTAAGTGCGTATGAGTCCGTCGGCTTCCATTCCTGCCGCAATGCTTAATGCGCTGTAACCGGTATAGGTACCTATTTCCAGCACCTTCTTGGGGCGCAAGAGTTTAGTCAGCAAGCGCAGCAGCGTCCCCTGCCAATGTCCGGAAGCCATACGCGGGCGCAGCAACTTCGTCTGCGTGGCGCGATAGAGGCGGTGCAGGTAATCGTCTTCCGGCGTTATCATTTCTGTAATGTAGGCTTCCAGCAAAGGGTCGCAGCCGTCTGCACCTTCAAACGTATTGCCGCGTTTTTCCGGCAAACCTATTTCTTCATACTTCATACGAAATCTCTTCAAAAGCTCTTTTTAGGCCGGCAAAGTTCGCTTATTTCCCGACTAAATAAAAGTAGCACCGCAAAAAATACCCTCTTTATCTACCAATTTATAAGTTTTTTTCCGCCGCGCGTTTGTCAGGTAAAACCCGATGTTATACCTGCATCAAGCAAATAAATTATTTTATTATCTTCCATTTATCCTATAAAAATCTTATCTTTGCAACCAATTCACTCAATTAAGTCCTTTTATCATGAAAAATCGTTTCTGATTCAGCATCTGCCATTCGGCCGATTTTACCATCGATTGAGGTGCGCTGACGGACAACGATTTTTTCAGTCTCATCCGTCAGCCGGTTGCTGCGGAGCGACTTAGGCAATGGCAGCATCACAGATAAAATGCAGAAAGCAGAAAAAATAAAAGCTGTTTGCCTACAAGCAAGGACAAAATCTTTAAGCAATTCAAACGCAAACCATCACGTTATGGAAGATATTGCACAGCAAACAAGCGAAACTCAACATACTATGATAGAAGTAAAGGCTGAAAAAGGCGTAGCGCACATTACCAACCGACAAAGCGCGGCTGATTTGATACATATATATAATATGTCGGGACAATGTGTATATAAAGTGACGCTCAGTGCGCAATCTGAAATAACCATTCCCCTTGCTCAAGGTCGTTATGTCTTAAAGATGTCGACGGCCGACGTTGAAATCAGCATCGAATGAGGCGCTAATGATGCATCAATGCGCCTTTTCCGTAAGCGCCCGCTTTCTTCCGCTTTTTAAGACAGAAAAGGCTCTCTACACCAAGTTGTTTTCTATTTTTACGGGTCTGAAAACAATCTACTTCAGCAACTATTTTCCCCCTCTTGCGCCGTTTCTGCGCCCTTTTCTTACCGTCAAAATAAAGTTTGACCTGATTTCAAACCTTATGGCTACGATTTTCTTCGTATCTTCGCTACGATTATGCAAGAAGATACCTTCGACATACGCTCCCGACAAGCTTCACCCACGCCGCAAGAGCGTGATTTTGAAAACGCTTTGCGGCCGTTGCGCTTCGACGACTTTAGCGGACAGCAGAAAGTAGTCGATAATTTGCGCGTCTTCGTAGAAGCAGCCAAGTATCGCGGCGAACCGCTCGACCATACTTTGCTCCACGGCCCGCCGGGCTTGGGCAAGACGACCTTGGCCAATATTATTGCCAACGAGTTGGGCGTAGGTTTCAAACTGACTTCAGGTCCTGTGCTCGATAAGCCGGGCGATTTGGCCGGACTCTTAACAAGTCTTGAGCCCCACGATGTTTTATTCATCGATGAGATACATCGGCTTCAACCCGTCGTAGAAGAATATCTCTATTCAGCTATGGAAGATTACCGCATCGATATTATGATCGACCGCGGTCCGGCTGCTCGCTCCATTCAGCTTGATTTGAATCCGTTTACATTGATTGGCGCGACAACGCGTAGCGGATTGCTGACCGCTCCTTTGCGGGCGCGCTTCGGCATCAACTTGCATTTAGAGTATTACGATGCACTGACCATCGGCAGCATTCTTGCGCGCAGTGCCGGCATCTTGGGTGTGCCGCTCAAAGATGAGGCACGCAAGGAAATAGCCGGCCGCAGTCGCGGAACGCCGCGTATTGCTAACGCACTCTTACGCCGTGTGCGCGACTTTGCACAAGTAAAAGGTACGGGAACGATTGATCCGAAAATCGCAAACTTTGCTTTGGAAGCACTCAACATCGACCGTTACGGCCTCGACGATACGGATAATAAGATCTTGCTGACGATTATCGACAAATTCAAAGGCGGACCGGTCGGCATAGGTACGATTGCCACGGCCATCGGTGAGGATCCGGGCACACTCGAAGAGGTTTACGAACCCTTCCTTATCAAAGAGGGCTTTATCCGCCGCACACCGCGCGGACGTGAGGTCACTGAATTGGCCTTTAAGCACCTTAACCGCCCGCTGCCTCGCACGCAGCCGGAGCAACCCTCGCTTTTCTGAACGCAGCCATCGGGAAAGGAAAATCGTTAATAGCATCATAGCAGAATCAACCGTGCTGCCACGTTGTGCAGCAACCAAACTATTAAAGCTGATGATTTCTTACAATACCGTCAACGTAAACATGCCGCCCATCAAGCGCCGTAACAATTCGGCTTGGGTGCGCCGCGTAGCCGCCACTTACGGAAAAGAGGTCGGCGAGATCGCATATATTTTTTGCGACGATGAGAAAATATTAGAGGTCAACCAACAATATTTGAACCACGACTATTATACGGACATCATAACCTTTGATTATACGGAGGGAAACGTCCTCAGCGGCGACCTTTTCATCAGTTTGGACACGGTCCGAACCAATGCTGAGCAGCGTAACATCTCGTATAGGGAAGAACTTGATCGGGTTATCATCCACGGCATCTTGCACCTTTGCGGCATCAACGACAAAGGCCCGGGCGAGCGCCAACTGATGGAAGCAGCGGAGAACAAAGCGCTCAACCTTCGCGATAAGGCTTAAAGCCGACTCAACTCGCTTTTTTTTAACGGACTACTATGCTTTTGATCCTTCCAGCAAGGAAGGTCGGCATAAAAAGCATAAACCTCGGTCAACACATCTTACCGGCGTTTATGCTTTTCTTTATTTGAGAAAATAGTAAGGTCTATGATGAGGCTCACAGCTTTTCTTTTTCTTCCGAGTCATTATTATTTTGTACGCTTTCCGGCCATCAAAAGGCCGAATATTTGACCGGCGCGGTTTTTCATCACGAGCGTAAACCTTTATTGTCGTGAGATGAAGCTCTTTTTCTCACGAGCGCAAACCTTTTTTATCGTGAGGTGAAACAAAATAGTGGCTATTTAGGTGGCCGAAAAACGAATAGATTGTTGTCAGAAATCTGTGGATAAGTAGGTGGAAAACCCGTTGAAAAGACTTGTATAAAGATTGGAAAAACTACAGTTTCGGATGGTCTCATTGCGCTTTCAGTTTTCCACAAATTAAAGCCGTTTTGCAGCACTTATCCATAGGATTTTGAATGGTTTTTAGCCGTACTTTTAACTTTTATTTTTCAACACTAAAAGTTATCCACGGCTTGTGAATAAATCGGCAATCAATCTTCCGGAAATGCTTTTAAGAAAGGGATTCTTCAAAGGTTTTAATCTGTGGATAATAACGTGGATAAGTGAAATAAAAATGTGGACAACGAAATGAGCAAATTCCAAGTCAAAAAATTATTAACAGTTTCCACAGTCTATCATGTACATCATAGATTTCTCTCTTTCTTTTTAAAAGATAGAATAGAAAACATGTATTGTTATATATGCGGGAATAAAAAACGGTGGATAAGTCAATGCTTGTTGCGCGGAAAGTGGTCGAGGATCTGCTGCCGGATAAAGCGGCGGTCGATGTTGGTGTAGACCTGCGTCGTGGAGAGATCCGTATGGCCAAGCATCATCTGAATGGCTCTGAGGTTAGCGCCGCCTTCGAGTAAATGGGTGGCAAAGGTGTGGCGAAGCGTGTGCGGACTAATGTTTTTCGTGATGCCGGCTTCGGCAGCGTAGACTTTTAAGTTGTGAAAGACGGTAATGCGCGATAAATGCTTGCCGCGGAGGGCGCTGACAAAGACGTAATCTTCCTCGCCCTTTTTGATATTGATTTCATGGCGGATGAGTAGCCAGTTTTTTAATTCTTTGACCGCACGGGGAGAGATGGGGACGATGCGTTGCTTGTTTCCCTTACCTGTAATGCGGATAAAACCCTCGTCGAGATAGAGGTCGGAAAGCATGAGAAAGCACAATTCGGACACGCGCAAGCCGCAACTGTAGAGTATTTCGATGATGGCGTGGTCGCGAGCGCCTTCCTTAGTGCTCTGATCAATCACTGCCAGCAGGGCATCAACCTCTTCGATCGAAAGCACCGTAGGTAGATGTGCGCCGACTTTAGGCGATTCGAGGAGTTGGGTAGGATCTGCCTCCAAATAGCCTTCGAGTAGGAGAAAATGATAGAAAGAGCGCACGCCCGATAGGATGCGATTGATGGAACGCGCCGTGATGCCTACGTCGGTCAGTGCTTCAGTGAAGCGATGCAGGTCGTCGAGTTTTACATTTAAAATTTCAATGCCTTCTTGTTGTAAGAAATCGATCAGTTTTTCCACGTCGTGCATGTAAGCTTCGCGCGTATTGTCGGACAAACCTTGCTCGAGTAGGATGTAGGTCTTGTATTTGTCGGTCAATTCCATCAATTGTGCTTCTATTTATATGCAAAGATAGTGTAAACTTAAGGCAATGGGGAGCGTTTATGGGTAGAGCTTTTATTGATTTGATATATAGTATATTTATTGTCGATGCTATGGGCTGTCGATAAAAGGCGGACAAACGATTGCTACGGCCTTAAAATTTCGAAGCTTGATGGAGGAAATCAGAGATAGTTTTGTATTTTTGCGCTTATTACCATCAATCTTAATAATATGAAACTAATCTACGCTAAATGCATGGCCTTTATGGCATTGTTTTGCATGAGTTTGAACCTTGCGGCACAAAATAAAGTGACGCTCAGTTTTGAATCGGAAGTACTCAATTCCAATGTTCACGTTTATACGACGCTTGGCTCAGATCCTGAAAAGGAAGTGATGCCGGAAGAGGACACCGGATCTTATATCATTGATTCGGGCTGCAAATTGAGGGTGAGTGTCGTACCGGAACAAAACTACGTGGTCTATGTATGGAAATCGAAACTTGGCGATGCAAGTATGGAGGAAATCAAAGAGTCTTATAGTTTGACGGAACAAACTTTCGAAAATGTGACGAAGAACTTGGCGCTCGTTGTTGACGTCGTTAAGCTCGTGCCCGTCACCTTTGTTGTGCCGGAAGAAGGCACTAATGGGCCGGAAGTCAACGTGGAAGAACAGGGAGACTTTGGTCGTGTCATTAAAGCTGAGAGCGACGGTAAGACATATTTGTTGCCCGAGAATCGCGGCGCTTACTTTGATCCTTGCATTAAAGATGGTTATAACATTTTGGCTTGGAGTTTTGGCGAAGGTGCTTATTTTCCGGCGCGCCCGGACCAATTCTATAAAAATAATGTGCCTGAAGATTTCTTTTTAACCGTACTTTTCTATAAAGATGGCGAAACGCGCACCGTGACGTATGAACAACCGAAGACGGCTGTCTTGACCTGCAAGAACAGAAACTTGGACGACAGTCCGGAATTAGCTTCCGGAGAGACTTGCACACCGGGTGATCACATTCTCTTTGAGGTGGCTCCGGAAGGAAATCCGGACGGTAAAGTAGAATTGCACCATTGGTTGGTAAACGGCGAGGAATATCGTTTGTCGGATGGTGACTTTTATGTAGACAATTCGTTGACTTTGATGGCCATTAGCGATTTGGACGTGAAAGTTGTGCCGATGGAAGAATATACGGATGCGATTCAAAGCGTGGCAACGCCCGTTGAAACGAAAATCGAAACGGATGCTACTGCCGGAAAAATCAATGTGACGACGACGGCAAAGAACGTTTTTGTATATAATGTAGCAGGTAAGTTGCTCGCCATGCAAGCCGTAAAGGATCAAAAGGCGGAGATTAACGTACCGGCTTCGATGCGCGGCGAAACGCTGATTGTGCGCACGGCTGAAAAATCGTTTAATGTAGTCTTCAAATAAGTCGGACGATGGAGCAAATAAAAAAAGTATGTCGTCGGCATCGATCTTGGTTGTTGCTATTCTTATGCTTTGTGGCTTGCCAATCAGTTGTGCAGGCGCAAGGTTACTATGACGCTGCACAAAGACCTGATGGAGAAGGGACAAAAGAGCATCCTTATGAGCTCTTTTCTATGGAGCATTTTCTTTGGATTGCGCAGCAGGTTAATTCGGGCAACGACTTGCGCGATGAATATTTTGCTGTAACGCAAGACATTGACTTCAGCGATACCAGAAATTGGGACGACGGCCACGGCTGGAGAGCCATTGGCGGGCTGTTTATGAAAAATGGTATAGCTAAAAAGTTAGCCTTCCGCGGTCATTTAGAGGGTAACAATCACGTTTTCTATAAATTGTATGGCAGCAGGCCGGATGCAGATTACCAAGGGCTTTTCGGTTATGTGGACAATGCGACGATTAAGAATCTGCATCTCCGCTTTTTCAAGGTAGAAGGTAGTGAGAATGTGGGTGCTTTATCAGGCTACACCTTTGAAAGCAATATAGAAAACATACGATTTGAAACAGACGTCGTCCAGACTTCACACTTCTTTGTCGGTGGCGCGATTGGCTATATGAATGGCGGGTACGTAAAAGATTGTAGCTTGGAGGGAGCAGTTGAAGGCGTTGATTATGTCGGCGGCTTGCTGGGCTGGTGTCTCGATGGTTTAGTTACCGGTTGCCGTGTTTGTGCTGATGTGAAGAACATTGTAAATCCTGACAATGGAGAAATGGGTCGTATGGCCGGTGGTTTGGTAGCTTATCTGAACAAAGGTCGTATTGAGTACTCCGGTTTTTGGGGCAACATCGAAGGCGGAAACCAGGTAGGTGGCTTGGTTGGCGATGCTACGCATAGTAAAATAAGTGATAGCTTTGTATCTTATATAGATAGTCCGGATATCGACGGACAAAAGACGATAAAAGGGCAAACTTATGTCGGCGGTTTGGTAGGGAAGAATGAAGATACGCCCGTTTCAGACTGCTTTAGCCATATTTCGGTTGAGGGTAGCGCTTCCGTGGGTGGCTTAATCGGATCTTCGGATTATACGGATACACGCGTCGTCCGCTCTTATGCGGCTTGCGCGGTAAAAGCTGAACAGAAGGATTTGGCCGGCGGATTCATCGGCACGAAATCGTATAGTGGGAGCGTGGATTCTTGTTATTACGATAAAGAATTAGCGCCCGAATTGTCGGCTGTAGGCGGCTACTCGCACGAAAGCGTCAACTGCGAAGGCAAAACGACGGCCGAAATGAAGCAAGCAGCGACTTACGCGGGCTGGAATTTTGCTTCTTATTGGCTGATTGACGCTAAAATCAACGATGGTTACCCTTATCCGAACTTCTATATCGACACGCATATCCAAGAAGCGCCGACCGTGGCGCAGCAGATGGAGATTCAGGCGAAGATAAACGGAACACTATGCGAGGTTTCTGCGAATCAACCATTGTCGTCCGTGAGTCTTTATTCGACTGATGGTCGTTTGAAGTTGCGCAAGACGGACCTTAACGTCCGCTCGTTAACTTTCCGCTACCCGTTTGAACGCAATAAGATTTTTCTGCTGGTTTGCCGATTCAAGAATAACCGGACGGAGACTTTAAAGTTGACGATCAAGTAAAAAATAAATCCGCCGCCCTGTCTGTTTGAGCAGATTTAAGAGCGGCGGATAGAACCATAAATGGTATTATAAAGAACGAAGGGCGCAGATTTCGGCCCTTTCGTTGCCATTATCTTTAAGAAATCATTCGTTATGGAGAACAACATCATCTCAAAACGTGTGGAAATCGTGCGGCAGAAAATGCGCGAACTTGGTGCGGCCGCCCTTGTCGTTCCTACGAGCGATCCACACGATAGTGAATACATCGCAGAGCGCTGGAAATGCCGCGAATGGCTCACAGGATTTACCGGATCGGCCGGTTTGGCTGTCCTGACGCTCACCGATGGCGCGCTATGGACCGATTCGCGCTACTTCCTGCAAGCGGAGCACGAACTTGCCGGCACGCCTTTCCAACTGATGCGCGATGGAGAAGCCGAAACACCGACGCCTTGCGAATGGTTGTCCCGTTTACCCGAAGGAAGTAAAGTTTGCTACGTAGAAGAAATGATGCCCGAAAGCCTTCATAAGGCGATTTTCGCGACCGAAGGCCTGATAGATTTTGGTTTGAGCGAAGATTGTTTTGATGAAGTGTGGACGGAGCGCCCCGCGATGCCCGCAGCGCCCATTGAAGCGCAACCGCTGAAGCTTTCCGGCGAATCGACAATCGAGAAAATCGAGCGGATACACAGCAGTATGCAAAATAAAATGGGCGCATACGATTATCTTTTCCTTTCCGACTTATCTGAAATCGCTTGGACGCTCAATTTGCGCGGTGCAGACATTGCTTACAATCCCGTGTTCTACGCTTATTTACTGCTGTCGCGGACGGGGCGTTCGACGCTCTTTGTGGCGGCCGACTCTCTATCCACAAAAGCGCGGAAGGTATTGGAAGAAGCCAACATCGACGTAGCTCCTTACGAGAAGTGGAGAGATATTTTGGTGGAGATAGCGCAAGCGAATGTCGTTTTCTTTTCCGGCGTCAACTGCAAAGTGATGCGTGCGGCCAAGGAGAAGCTCACCCATTATACCATCGTAGATTCGCCCGTTGCAATGATGCGTGCGCTCAAGAACCAAGCGGAGCGCAAAGGCTTCCGTGCAGCTATGGAACGCGATGGCGTGGCTTTGGTTCGCTTCCTGCGTTGGTTGGAAACAGCCGTGCCGAAAGGCGGCGAAACGGAGTGGACCATCGGCGAGAAATTAGCCGAGTTTCGCGCCGATGGAGAAAAATTTCGCGGCCTAAGTTTTGCTACCATTGCCGGATATGGCCCTAACGGCGCCATTGTTCATTACGAAGCCGAAAAAGAGACCGCTTCCCCGATTCAGCCTAAAGGACTTTTGTTGCTTGATTCCGGTGCGCAATACCAAGACGGCACAACCGACATCACACGCACCATCGCCCTCGGCCCGCTCACGCAAGAAGAGCGCCGCGTGTACACATTAGTATTAAAAGGACACATAGAGCTGAGCGATATGCACTTTCCTGAAGGTATTACGGGCCTACAGCTCGACACCGCAGCCCGTATGGCGATGTGGAAAGAAGGCTACGATTTCGGCCACGGCACAGGTCACGGCGTCGGGAGCTTCCTCAATGTCCACGAAGGTCCGATGCAGATTCGCAAGAACAAGCGTGCCGATACCCTCATTGGCTTTCAAGAAGGCATGACCATCACCGATGAGCCGGGACTCTACATCGCCGGCAGTTTTGGCGTAAGAATTGAAAACGTCTTGCTCGCCGTTAAGGCCCGCAAAAATGCTTTTGGGAAGTTCCTCAAGTTCGAACCCCTTACGCTATGTCCGATTGATACCCGCCCTATCGACTTCACCATGCTCAACAAATCTGAGATCAATTGGCTCAACGCCTATCATGAAGAGGTTAGAAACCGCTTACTCCCCCTCCTCGAAAAGGGTGAAGACCGCCGATGGCTTATTGAGCATACGAAAAAGCTCATAAAATAAGCCGCCGCATAAGGATAATGAACAAAGCGTGGCCGCAAAAAGAGACGAACTCCTCTTTGCGGCCACGCTGTTATTATATTGTGTCCGACGCTTCACCTCCCCTTCCTCGCGAAAGTCGAGCGGAAGCGCTGCGCCTTTTAATTCTTCAACTTTTCGGGGCCCTCTTTCGCAAACAAGTTGCCCACAATATTCATTTCCATAAAGCTCGTACTCTGTTCCTTTCGCTGACTGCCGAGATAACAAATGCGATCTTGCTCTTGGATCATTCTATCCGTAAGCAGCTTGCGCAATGCAGCCAGCAAAAACTCGTGGCCGTAGCTCTTCATCGGCATATAAATGGCGTAGACGCCGTAGCAGACCGCCAAGTGGCGTACGGTGTTGGCTTTGTAAGCAATGGCAAGTACGTGCGTCGTCGGGCGGAAACTCGAAACCAAACGCGCCGTGCGTCCCGTATAACTATCCATAACAATAGCCCGCAAATTCATCTTATGCGTTGCTGATACAGCCTCTTTCGCAAAAAATTCCGTTGCGTCGGGGTTCTTTGAGAGCGGAATCTCCACCTCGCTGAGCGAGAACTTTTCCATATCGTGTTCCGCCTGTCGCGCAATGGTAGCCATAGCGCGCAGCGCTTCTACCGGATAGTCGCCATAAGCCGTCTCCCCGCTCAGCATTACCGCGTCAGCGTGGCTATATACAGCATTAGCGATGTCGGTCACTTCCGTGCGTGTCGGTCTCGGGTTATGAATCATACTTTGCAGCATCTGCGTGGCCACGATGACCGGCTTATGAAAGCTAATGGCGCGCTGAATGATGTGGCGCTGAATGCCCGGAATGCGCTCCTGCGCCACTTCGATGCCCAAGTCGCCGCGCGCCACCATCACCCCATCGGCCACATTAAGTATTTCGTCGATATTGTCAACGCCCTCTTCGTTTTCTATTTTCGCTATGATGTGTATGTCGCTGTCCGCCTCGTCGAGCATCCGGCGCACCTCTAAGATGTCCGCCTTCGAGCGCACGAAAGAATGCGCTATAAAGTCTACGTCATAATCAATGGCAAAGCGAATGTTGCTCTTATCCTTTTCCGTCAAGGCCGGCAGATTGATCCTGCTGCCCGGCACGTTCACGCTCTTGCGCGCACCGAGCGTAGCGTTGTTTTCGATCGTGCAATAGAGTTTTCCGTCTTTCCGATCATCGACCGTCAGTCCCAGATCACCATCGTCGATCAAGATATGCGCCCCGACCGGCACGTCTTTGACAAAGTCCGGATAAGATACGGCAATACATTCGCGCGTCGTCTCCAGTGTAGGATCGCCCACGATGCAGACTTTATCGCCTTCCGCAAAAGAAATGGGCGCCGAGCAAGCGGTAGTTCGCACCTCAGGTCCTTTCGTATCGACCAAAATGGCAATATGACTTGATACTTGGCGCACATTATCAATCACGCGCTTCATACCTTCCGGCCCTTGGTGCGCCGTGTTGAGCCGCACGACGTTCATGCCCTCATCATATAATTGCTGAATCATCCCGACATCGCAGCGCGCATCGGAGATCGTCGCAACGATCTTTGTCTTCTTATACATAACTTACGTTTTAATTATTCTGATTGAGTAGTGATCGTCTGCTTCAAGCCGAGCAGCGCTTCTATGCCGAGGCGGTAGACGTCGATGCCGAAGCCCGAGATCGTTCCGGCGCACGCCTCAGCTATCAACGATTGGCGGCGAATAGGTTCGCGAGCGGCCACGTTGCTAATGTGCACCTCTACGACGGGCAAACCGATGGCCCGTATACAATCGGCCAAAGCCAAGGACGTATGCGTGTAAGCGCCGGCATTGAAAACGACACCAAAAGTGCCATCCTTCGACGCCAGTTGGAGGCGATCGATCAAGGCGCCCTCCGAATTGTTTTGATCATAGACCAACGAAAGCGAAGGAAAGTTGGCGCGCAACTGCGCACAACACGCTTCCATCGATGTAGAACCATAAATATTCGGTTCGCGCGTGCCCAGCAAGTTCAGGTTAGGTCCGTTAAGAATCAGTATTTTCATCATGACGTAGCTTTTACAAGTTTATCCGTAGCCCCGCTCATCGGTTTTTTCTTTCTGAAGCAGCCCTTGCGCAGTCGCACATCTTACGTTAGCCGCACAGTAGCGCCCGTTTTCGCCGTGCCGCTCCTATCGCTTCGGCCTCATCTCGCCCCATCCCTTGCTTCCGGCAAGATCGCTGCTTGCAGAAGCGGACTTTAGGGCTATGCAGATGCAAAGTTATAAATTCTTTTGCTAAAGCGCTTGCTTTCAAACTCGATTGTAAGCTCTACCCGCTCCCCACTCCCTATGCTTCCGCTCCGTTTGCAGACCAAAACCCTCCATCTGAAGGCCGCCAAGCGCAGCAATGACGACGATAATTGCCCACCATTTTTTAAGCACACAGCAAAAACAAACCACCGACGAACCGCCAAACGCCATCGCCCTCAGTACTTTAGCCTACACAACATTAACGTCCGACGTTTTTTATCACGACAACAAAGGTTTGCGCTCGTGATGAAAAGTACTTGCGCTCACGATAAAAAAGGTTTACGCTCACGAGCGCAAGCTATCTGCGTTAAGCTTACCGCCGGCAAATCAATAAGTCGATGCCGAAAAATGTGTACCGAAAAATATATGTATGAGAGAAAAAATAAAGATTAAATGGATGGCTGCATATGAAAAAAAAACACTATCTTTGCGGAAAACAATAGTTGGACTATGAAATTTCTTTCTTGCTTGATTTTAATGCTTTTATTCACGACATCATGTGATAATGGAGTTAAAAGAGAAGAGAAGCCTCAAGCTTTATGCATAGACATGCAGAACGGAGAAAAAATATATCTTTCACCGGATTCGGTTGTGCAGTTTGAAAGAACTACATTCTTAGTGCCAAAAGTTTCAGACGAGGAGAAAGCAAATGCCGTAATTTTAGGCTATGGTGGGAAACTTTTGCCGGTAAAGCCGACGAAAACTTGGTTTCTTGCAGAATTTCTTCAACCGATTCCGCAACTTGGTATAGAGGCACATAAGAAATATTATGCTCAACTACGGCATTGCTGTCAAACATTCCCATTCAATTCTGACTATATCCTAAACCCCGTTATAGATACACCTTACCACATGGGTTTTGCGCCGGAATATCCGCTTCATAATATGTACTCATCTAATCGTGTTTGTAGCATTACTTCATCATCTACAACACATTATTGTTATCTTGTCTATTTAGGTTTTGATGAACAAAAGAGAAAAATGGATACATATTTTCCTTGCCATCCGAATTCTTTGATATGGAAGTTTAATGTTAAACATATAAATTAGTGAAAATGAAGCACGTTTTATCTACTTCAATGGCAGCAATTCTCTTAGGATTTGCCGTCATTTGTAATTCTTGTTCAACGGAAGAAAAAAGGATAGTGGATAATTTATAGTTGAGATAATATACAAGAGCAATGAGAACTAAGGTTAGTATTCATTGCTCTTGTACGTTTTATGAAGAGCGATTTTTTACGCTAATACACATCGAAAACTTTAGAATCATTTGTAAGGCGATAGGAATCTATACTATGATGTGGTTTTAACTAAGATTTTAGTTGCTGTAATAAGATTGTCACGAGATATTTTTGTTACTCTTTTGTGAGAAGTTAAGCACGGCAGATTCAATGACGGTATTCCCTCCCCCGAAAGTGCGTCTTAAGTCTTAAATTTTGCGAAATCGAAACTTTTGTAATTTGTACAAATTAAGAGATTTTCTAAGTGCAATAATTTCTATATCATACGTCTACGTTATAAATAACAACAATATTAAGCGAAAAAAGCGACGATAAAACACCATAATCAATGGTTTTCTTAATTTCTAAATTTCTTTGTTTATTATTTTTAGGTACTTTTGCGCTATGAAACGCATAGGTAAGGCCCTAAACAGCTTCTTTCATCTTTATATAGACGGTTTCCGACAGATGACTTGGGGCCGCGTGCTTTGGGGTATTATTTTGCTCAAACTCTTTCTGATGTTTGTCGTTTTGCGCTTGTTTTTCTTTCGCCCCGCATTGGGCGGACTCAATGAGCAGCAAAAGGAAGAGGTTGTGGGCAGCAATTTAGTGAATAAGTCAACAGATAAAACACATTGAATATATGGAACCATTAACAGCTCTACTTGACTGGTCGCGGGCGCAGTTTGCGCTTACGGCCTGCTATCACTGGCTTTTTGTGCCGCTGACGCTCGGCCTCGCCGTGATTATGGGAATTATGGAGACGATCTACGTCGTGAAAGGCGGAGAAGTCTGGAAGCGCACTGCGCAATTTTGGATGAAGCTCTTCGGTATCAACTTCGCCATCGGCGTGGCTACGGGCTTGATCCTCGAATTTGAATTTGGTACAAACTGGAGCAACTACTCGTGGTTTGTGGGCGACATCTTCGGCGCTCCGCTCGCGATCGAGGGCATTTTTGCCTTCTTTATGGAGGCTACGTTTATTGCCGTAATGTTCTTCGGTTGGAACAAAGTAGGCCGCAAGTTTCACCTGGCGTCTACGTGGCTTACCGGCCTCGGCGCCACGATTTCCGCTTGGTGGATTCTCGTGGCCAACGCTTGGATGCAGCACCCCGTAGGTATGCGCTTTAACCCCGAAACGGTGCGCAACGAGATGGTTAGTTTTTCCGACGTGGCACTCTCCGGCGCAGCCGTGACGAAGTTTGTGCATACGGTGACGTCTTCTTGGATGGTAGGTGCCGTCTTCGCCGTGGGCGTTAGTTGCTGGTTCTTGCTCCGCAAGCGCAACCAGCAGCTCGCTTTGCGCAGCATCCGCGTAGCTGCGCTGGTCGGCATTAGTGCTACGATATTGACGATTATTACCGGCGACGTGTCGGGCGTAGAGATGGCGAAGCATCAGCCGATGAAGCTCGCCGCAGCCGAAGGCTTGGAAAAGGGCGGCACGCGTGCGGCCTTCTCGATCGTGCCCGGTGTGGAAGTGCCCGGTGTATTGTCGATCTTAGCTACACACGACATCGACGGTTTCGTGCCCGGTATGCAGGACATCATTAACGGCTATACGACGCCCGATGGCCAAAAGGTGATGGGCGCGGCTGAGAAGATGGCGCGCGGCAAAAAGGCCTTGGTTGATTTTACGACGTTTCGCAGCAAGATGAAGACCGACTCGGTTGGCGCACAAGTAGCGCGCGACTCGCTGATGAAGAACGTAGACTATTTCGGCTACGGCTACATCAACGACAAAGCCGAGTTGATCCCGCCTGTGGGCCTCGTATTCTGGAGTTTCCGCGTGATGGTCGGTCTGGGTATGGCTTTGATGCTCGTCTTGATCCTTGTTTGGTGGTTTGAGCGCAGAGGTACGCTGGCGAAGAAGACTTGGTTGCACCGCATTGGCGTATGGAGCATTCCGGCCGTCTTCATTGCGAGTCAGGCAGGTTGGATTGTGGCCGAATTGGGCCGACAACCGTGGGCTATCCAAGACTTGTTGCCCGTCGGCGCCGCCTTGTCGGATCTCTCCGTAGGCAGCGTGATGACGACTTTCTTCCTCTTCTTGGTGATCTTTACCGTGCTGCTCATCGCCGAAATAAGCATTATGACGAAGGCTGTGCGTACGCAGGAGGAAATTCCCGATTAAAATGGTGCGAATGCTTAGCCTTGGTTTTCAGCTATAGCGCATCGCGGTCGCAACTGCCGACCTTGCGCCGCTGCTGAGGGGCGAAGCTCACCGAAATACATTCAAAAGCAATTCATAAACAGACAAAAACATTCCCGAAGCCAGACCCGCTGCCGCAAGGCGCTATATATATTATATATATGTCTGCTGGCGGCGCGTCGGGATAAAGGATGCAAAGACCTATGATAACTTACGATTTCTTACAACACTATTGGTGGCTGCTCGTAGCTCTGCTCGGGGGACTCCTTGTTTTCCTCTTTTTCGTGCAAGGGGCTAACACGTTAATCTTTCGCTTGGGGCGAACAGAGGAAGAGCGCTCCCTGATTATAAATTCCACGGGCCGTAAATGGGAATTTACCTTTACGACGCTCGTAACCTTTGGCGGCGCTTTCTTTGCCTCGTTTCCCCTCTTTTACAGTACGAGTTTTGGCGGCGCCTATTGGGTTTGGATGCTGATTCTCGCAAGCTTCGTCTTACAAGCCGTGGCTTACGAATACCAAAATAAACCCGGCAACGTCTACGGCCGCAACGTCTTCCGCCGCTTCTTGGTCTTCAACGGCTTTGCAGGGCCTTTCCTCGTTGGTGCAGCAGTTGCCACGTTCTTCACGGGCTCGGCTTTCGTTGTAGACCATAGTGCGATGGACGCAAAATCGCTCGTTCCGGTCATCAGTCGCTGGGCAAATGATTGGCACGGCCTCGATGCCTTGTTTAATGTGTGGAACTGGGTGCTCGGTTTTGCCGTATTCTTCTTGGCGCGTGTATTGGGCTCGCTCTATCTTTTGAACAACATCGACGATGCCGACTTGCAGCCGCGCATTCGCCGTCAGATTTTGATCGATACGGTGCCCTTCTTGCTTTTCTTCTTGTCGTTTGTAGGTTATCTCTTGACGGCTACCGGTTTGGCCGTTGACCCTGCGACGGGAACAGTAGCGCCTGAAGCTTACAAGTATCTCCATAATCTCTTGGCAATGCCTGCCGTGCTCGGCACGTTCTTAGTAGGCGTGGTACTCGTGCTCTATGGTGTGCTGACCGGCGTATTTAGCAAAACTGCACGCAGAGGCATTTGGCCGGCGGGCACCGGCGTGGTGCTCACCGTGCTGGCTTTGTTGCTCTTGGCGGGCTATAATAATACGTGTTACTATCCGAGTTCGGCCGATATACA
>OGKA01001391.1_pt1 | contig 19572 bp, 16 predicted proteins | sample 1572211 | NCBI WGS metagenome assembly OGKA01 (sample SAMEA2582125, study PRJEB24529) | metagenome | biome: Human gut stool | place: China | collected 2011 | reverse complement strand
ATGCTGTGTCGGTGGCCCGTGTGCTGTACAGTGCATCCGACCTTGTGCGCCGCCTACGGAGAATGAAGTGAAAGGGGTGTTTGCATGACCGCCGTGATTTACGCTCGCTATTCCAGCGACAACCAGCGTGAAGAATCCATCGAAGGTCAGATTCGCGAGTGTACGGCCTACGCCGAAAAGAACGGCATCACGGTCATCAAGCACTATATTGACCGCGCCCTTTCCGCAAAAACCGACAACCGCCCGGACTTCCAGCAGATGATAAAAGACAGCGAAAAGCGGCTGTTTGATATCGTGCTGGTCTGGAAACTCGACCGTTTTGCCCGAAACCGCTATGATTCGGCCCACTATGAGTACCAGTTGGAACGAAATCATGTCAAGCTGGTATCTGCCACGGAGCCTATCTCTGACAGCCCTGCGGGTATCATGGTCAAGAGTATGCTCACCGGCATGGCTGAATACTACTCGGCAGAACTTTCTGAAAAAGTTGTGCGCGGCATGACCGAGAATGTTCTGAAGGGGAAGTACAACGGCGGCACGATTCCCATTGGTTTTAAGGTGGATGAGGAGAAGTTCTTTCAAATCGACCCGCTGAAAGCCCCCTTTGTGGTGGAAGCCTTTCAGCGGTACAACGATGGCGCAACTATGAAAGAACTGATGAACTGGCTGAACGACAGCGGCGTGACCACCAACCGCAACCAGAAGTTCACCTACAACAGTGTTCAGACGCTGTTGACGAACAAACGGTACATCGGAGAAAACCACTTCAAGGACATCGTAATGCCCGACAGCATCCCGGCCATCGTGGACAAGGACTTGTTTGAAGAAGTGCAGCAAAAAATCAAGAAGAACAGCCGCGCTCCTGCCCGTCACAAGGCCGAGGACGATTACTTGCTCACCACCAAGCTGTTCTGCGGAATGTGCGGCGCGATGATGTTCGGCGAGTGCGGTACGGGTAGAAACAAGATCGTTCATCATTATTATAAGTGCGCCACCGCGAAGCGTTTCAAGACCTGCAAGAAAAAGACCGTCCGTAAAGAGTGGCTGGAAGATTTGGTCATAGCTGAAACCATGAAGCTGATTCAGGACGATGCCGTGATTGATGCCATCGTTGCAGAAGTCATGGAGTTGCAGGATCAGGAAAACACCACGCTTCCTTTGCTGGAAAAGCAGATGCGCGAGGTGGAGAACGGCATTGAGAATATGCTGAACGCCATTCAAGCAGGTGTGCTGACCAACTCCACCAAATCTCGGCTGGAAAAGCTGGAAGCCCAGCAGAAAGAGCTTGAAGTTCGGATCGCCGAAGAAAAAATCGCTCGGCCTCGGTTGAGTGAAAATCAGGTTCGGTTCTGGCTGACCCGGTTCCGCAAGCTCGACCCGAACGTGAAAAGCCACCGTGAGACGCTTATCAATACGTTTGTGAACGCCGTTTATCTCTATGATGAAAAAGTTTTGATTACATTCAACTACAAAGACGGCACAAAAACCATCACTTTCGATGAAATCGCCGCCAAAGATGCCCCAGAGGGCAATGGTTCGGATTTAGGTTGCTTCGCTCCACCAAGAACTCCGGTATCCAATGGGTACCGGAGTTTCTGTTTTATCGCATTTACAAAGGGGAAACAAGGGTGGATTCGAACAGCATCGACCCGCCGAATAGTCCGGCGGGTAAAAAAGCCCCTGCGGGGCTTTTTTAGATGCGCGGCTCGCGTAATCCACCCGCGCCCACCAAAAAACCGCAACGTATCAAAATACGCTGCGGTTTTGTTTTACGATGCTTTTTCCTGCTGTTTCTGCTTCGCCCTCCCATCAGAGCAGCTGTGCTAAAATGCTGTTTTGAACAATAAGTCCGGTGGGGGTCAGGGCGAGAATGCGGCCATCGAAGGTGGCGTACCCGGCGCGGACGCAGTTTTGCACAAAGGCCAGCTGTGCGGTGGAAAACTGCTTGCCGTACAGGATTTTGTAGGCATCAAGGTCAAGCCCCTTGCGCAGACGCAGCTGTAAGATCAGGTAGTCCTCTGCACCGCAGCTGCCGTCCATGATGGGGGCGGCGGCGTCCTGCAGAAAGGCGGCGGTGTCCGGCGCGTAGCAGAACCGCTTGCCGCCCATGCAGGAGTGTGCCGCAGGGCCAAGGCCAAGGTAATCGCCGCAGTCCCAGTAGATGAGGTTATGCTTCCCCTCGTAGCCCGGCTTTGCAAAGTTGGAGATCTCGTACTGGCGGTAGCCGTGGTGTTCCAGCTGCTCCACGGCGTAAAGGTAGAAATCAGCGGCTTCATCGCCGGTGGGCAGACCCTCCGGCGGGTGCTTGCCGAAGGCGGAGTCCGGCTCGATCTTTAAAAGGTAAGCCGAGATGTGGGTTGCCCCGCCTTTTTCGATCAGCTCCAGTGTCTCGTCAAACTCGGCCTGCGTATAGTGGGGCAATGCCAGCATGATGTCGCCGCTGATATTCTCGAATCCGGCGCGCCGGGCGGCGGCAAAGGCTGCCCGCGCCTGCTTGGCGCTGTGGGGACGGCCAAGGGTGCGCAGCTGGGTGTCCCGGGCAGACTGCACCCCGAAGGAGATGCGGTTCACCCCTGCCGCCCGGAAGCCCCGCAGGCTCTCCTCGGTGACGGTCTCGGGGTTTGCTTCCAAGGTGATCTCTGCACCGGGCACGGGGTCTGCTGCCCGGATGAGCCGTTCTGCCTGCGCCGGGGTGAGCAGGCTGGGCGTGCCGCCGCCGAAATAGAGGGTGTCCGGCCGCAGGGGCGCGTCCGGCGCAAAGCGGTGCAGCTCCCGCAGCAGCGCGTCCACATAGGCGTCCGGTACGCCCCGCTCCCCGGGGTGGGAGTAGAAATCGCAGTACCGGCATTTGGAAAAACAGTAGGGAATATGCAGATAAAGTCCAAGGGACATACAATATCACAGCCTTTTTCATGAAACGTTCATTTCTATGCAGTATACTATATTCCGTAGACCGGAGCAAGAGAGAAATGCTCCGCAGAATAGACTGGAGGAACCCAGATGAGTTACAACAATTACAACCGTGGCTATGCAGAGCCTACAATGACCTCGGCTGATTATATGACCCGCACCTACCGCTGGATGGCGCTGGGACTGCTGATCACCTTTGCGGCGGCGTTTGTCACCGCCACCACCCCGCTGTTCTATGTGGTCAATTCGCTGTACCTGCTGTTCACCATTGCCGAGCTGGCGCTGGTGTTCGTGCTGAGCGCTCGGGTGCAGAATATGTCCGTGGGCGCGGCAAGAGGGGTGTTCTTAGGCTACGCCCTGCTCAACGGCATGGTGCTGAGCTACTATTTCCTTGCCTTTGATCTGGGCACACTGGTGCTGGCCTTCCTTGCCACCTCGCTGTACTTCGGCCTGATGGCAGTTTACGGCACCACCACCCACAAAGATCTGTCCGGCTGGGGTCCCAAGCTGATGATGGCGCTGTTTGCGCTGATTATCACTGGTTTCGTTGGTCTGCTGTTTGGCATGGGCTTTATGGGCACGGTGCTGTATTCCGGCATCGGTCTGGTGGTGTTCATGCTGCTGACCGCCTACGACACCCAGAAGCTGAGCCAGATGTACTCCTACTACGCAGGGGACAGCGAGCTGGCGGAAAAGGCTTCCATTTACGGCGCACTGACGCTGTATCTGGACTTCATCAACATCTTCCTGTATGTGGTGCGTCTGCTGGGTCTTAACAGCCGCCGCCGCGATTAAGCGTACAGCGCTGCAATATCATTGATAAGCAAAAAATCGGTCAGGCCTGCGGGTCTGACCGATTTTTTTGCGTAAAAAAGGGATAACGGAGCATCCCCGGATGCTCCGTTATCCCTAAAATTTTAGTTTGATGCTCAAAGCATTTTTACAGCCAGCGCCTCGGTGGTGCGCTCCTGCGCTTCGGTGCTGCCGGGCTTATCGTCCAGAATATACCGCAGCACCAGCACTTCGGCTACATACAGCACCGCCACCTTGATGGGGATGCTGCCGGAATCCAGCGGGCTTTCCTGTGCGCCGCACAGCAGCACGATGTCCGCCAGCTTTGCGCCGGGAGAGTCCTCGTAGTGGGTGATCAGGATGATCTTTGCGCCGTTGGCCTTGGCGGTGCGCAGGGTCTCCATCAGGTCCCGGGTAGCGCCGGAGTAAGAGACAAACAGCACCACGTCCTGCCCGGTCATCAGGCTGGCAGCCATGACCTGCATGTGGCTGTCGGCGGCGGCACGGAACTTGTTGGTGATGCAGGCGAACCGGGCACAGATCTCGTTGGCGGCGGCCATGCTGCCGCCCTGTCCCATGCAGAACACCTGCCGGGCGCTGTGCAGCAGCGCCACAGCCTGCTCCACCGCCTGCGGCGAAAGAGCGTTCTGGGTGCCGTTGATGGCGGTCATGAACAGCGCCGAGGCGTGCTCACACAGGGTGGCGGTGTCGGCGTCTGGGGCGGGCTCCTGCTGGTTTACCAGCACACCGGTGGCGTTGGCCTGCGCCAGCGCAATACGCATTTCGTGGTAGCCCTCAAAGCCCAGCGCCCGGCAGAACCGGAACACCGTGGCCTCGGCCACCTGACACTCTCTGGCCAGCGATGATATGGACAGATACTGTGCCTCCGCAGCGTGCTGCACCAGATATTCGGCCACCGTGCGGCCGGATTTTGTCAGGTCGCCCTGATGCTGCTGCAGCAGCTCCCAAAAATTTGTAGACATTCTTCCCTCTCCTGACTTGGGCCGCCGGCGGGTGCCGGTGCCGTGTTGTGCTTACCTTCTTATATAAAAGTATAAGAGAAACCGCACCGCTGTGCAAGAGGCGTAATGACCACATTTTACCCGCCAGTTCTGTGCAGAGGGCACAGTTTTGAAGGAAAAAATGCCCCAAATAGTGAAAATGCTTTTCATTTTTACAATTTTGAAACTGAAAGCGATTTTCAGAGCAGCCGGGGAAAGTGTACCGTTTTGTAACTGTTTTGACAAGTAAAGTGTGCGAAATTATTGTGTTTTTTCTGATATCCCACAATTTTGTGCAGGCTGCTGGGTTTAAAAATGAAAATTTATGAAAAGAATGAATAGACAAAATGAAAATAATTTTCTATAATTAGGCTACAAACAACGGCTGCGGACACGAGCAGCCGCTACGAGCAAAACGGAGTACGATCCCCCGATGGATCGAAGAAGATGAACAAGGAGAATCTACCATGAAAAACTGCATTTCCCGCCGTTCCTTCCTGAAGGCTGCCGGTATTCTGGGCGCTGCCGGTGCACTGGCCGCCTGCGGCGGTTCCTCCTCCACCAGCACTGCTGCTTCCTCCACCGCTTCCTCTGCTGCTGCAAGTGCAGCCGGCACCGGCGCAAGCATCAAGCTGTGGACATACCCCATCGGCGGCTGGGGCAATGATGATACCGTCCAGAACCTGATCTCCAGCTTCAACGCAAAGTACCCCGACATCAAGGTGACCGTGGAGTATCTGGACTACACCAACGGCGACGATCAGGTGAATACCGCCATCGAGGGCGGCAGCGCACCCGATCTGGTCATGGAAGGCCCCGAGCGTCTGGTGGCCAACTGGGGTGCCAAGGGCGTTATGGCTCCGCTGAACGATCTGTGGACCGACGATGCCAAGAAGGACATCTACGCTTCTGTGGAGTCTGCCTGCCACAACGAGAAGGGCGACTACTACGAGTATCCCCTGTGCATGACCGCACACTGCATGGCCGTGAACATGACCAAGGTCAAGGAAGTGGGCGCGGACAAGTACATTGATACCGACAAGCACACCTGGAGCACCGAGGGCTTCCTGAACACTGTGGACGCACTGTACAAGGGCGGCTACGAGAACGTAGCAGCCATCTACTGCAGCGGTCAGGGCGGCGACCAGGGCACCCGCGCCATCATCAACAATATGTACGGCGGCACCTTTACCGATGCGGCCCACACCAAGTACACCGCCGACTCTGCCGAGAACATCAAGGCCATTCAGACTCTGTACGATGCAAAAGGCGTCAACTTCGATCCCTCCATCAACGGCGGCGAGGAGATCACCCTGTTCCGCAACGGCACCCTGCAGATGGCTTTCTGCTGGAACATTGCACAGCAGCTGAACGCTGACACCGCTGCCGCAGGCCAGACCATCAGCGGCGACGAGATCTTCCCCATGGCATTCCCCACCGAAAGCGGCGACCCGAAGCTGTGCGGCGGCATCTGGGGCTTCGGCATCTTTGATAACGGCGACGAGGCCAAGATCAAGGCTGCAAAGACCTTTATCGAGTTCATCGCTGCCGACCCCGCTCAGGTCAAGGACAGCGTGCTGGCTTCCACCTACTTCCCCGTCCGCACCAGCGTGGGCGACATCTACGCCGGCAACGAGGTCATGAGCGAGTACAGCAAGTTCATGGGCTATCTGGGCGACTATTACCAGATCACCCCGGGCTGGACCACTGCCCGTACCGAGTGGTGGAACATGCTGCAGCGCGTGGGCTCCGGCGAGGCCGTCGAGACTGCCGTCAAGACCTTTGTGGACAACGCAAACGCAGCCGCTGCAGCCGAGGCATAAGCGCTACTTTTTCTGAACTGCATCACAGCTGAACCGCAAGGCCCCTTCCTCCGGGTGAGGGAGGGGCCCTTTTACGGAAAAAACACTCTCAAACGAAAGGTCTGGTGATCCTCTTGGCTGCAAAGACGGCAATGAAAGAGCCCAAACGCAGCAGTGCGCTGGTACGGCGCGAAACCTTCGCCTCCTACTGCTTCCTGCTGCCCAGCCTGATCTTCTTTCTGGGCTTCGTCATCTACCCCATGATCCTCTGCGTGGTGACCAGCTTCTTTGACTCCACCATGAACCGCGCAGATATCTTTGTGGGGATGGCAAACTACAAGACCCTGTTTGCCGACCCCATTTTCCTTGGTGCATTAAAGAACACCTTCGTCATCGTTATCGTGTCGGTGCCCATCACCTGCATCTTCTCGCTGTGGGTGTCCTCCGCCATCGTAGACCTGCCGGAGTGGGCCACCAGCCTTTTCCGCTGCGTGTTCTACCTGCCCGTGGTCACCGGCTCTGTCGCCGTTACCGTGGTGTGGAAGTGGATGTACAACAACTACTACGGTATCTTTAACTATCTGGGCAAGAGCCTTGGCATTCTGGACAAAAACATCAACTGGCTGGGTGACGAGCGGTTCGCACTGGGCTGTATCATCCTGATTTTGCTCACTACCTCCGTGGGTCAGCCCATCGTGCTGTACGTTTCGGCACTGGGCAACGTGGATCAGTCCATCGTGGAAGCTGCCGAGGTGGACGGTGCGACCGACTTCCAGTGCTTCTGGAAGATCAAGTGGCCGGCCATTATGCCCACCACCCTGTACATTCTGGTCATCACCACCATCAACTCCTTCCAGTGCTTTGCACTGATCCAGCTGCTGACCTCCGGCGGCCCCAACCACAAGACCGATACCATTATGTACTACATCTACTACACCGCCTTCAAGCAGTACAAGTACGGCTACGGCAACGCCATGGGCGTGGTGCTGGCGGTGATCATCGCCATTCTGTCTGCTGTCCAGTTCAAGCTGGGCAACAAGGATAATTAAGGAGGTGCGGAACAATGAGTGCAACTGCTGCAAAAAAGCAAAAACCGTTGAAGCGCCATCCCAGTAAACTGAAAAAGATGAGCGCCTACACCATTCTGGCGATCATCCTCATCAGCATCATGGCAGTGCTGTTCGCCTTCCCGCTGTACTGGATCATCACCGGCTCCTTCAAGACCGGCGCAGCCATCAATGCCACTACCCCCGAGTGGTGGCCCAGCCAGTGGGTGCTGACCAACTACCAGAAGCTGTTTGCCGGCAAGCGTGCCCCGCTGTGGCAGCTGGCTGTGCCCTTCGGCTCCAAGTTCAGCGCCAACGGCGAGCCCGTTTATTTCTCGGTAGGCCCCATGGCTCCCGCTGCTATCCGTTGGATGATCAACACTGTGTTCATGGCCGTTATGTCCATGATCCTTACCTGCCTGACCGCCGCCATGGCCGGTTATGCGCTGGCCAAAAAGCGCTTTGTGGGCCGCAAGCTGCTGTTCACCCTCATCGTCTGCGCTATGGCACTGCCCAAGCAGGTCATCCTGATCCCCCTGCTGCGCGAGATGAGCGCACTGAACCTGTACAACACCATCTGGGCGGTCATCTTCCCCATCGTGGGCTGGCCGTTCGGCGTGTTCCTGATGAAGCAGTTCAGTGAGGGCATCCCCACCGAAATGCTGGAAGCTGCCCGCATCGATGGCGCCAGCGAGGCACGCACCTTTGTCAAGATCGTGCTGCCCATGGTCAAGCCCGGTATCGGTGCACTGGCCATCTTTACCTTCATCAACAGCTGGAACGATTACTTCATGCAGTTGATCATGCTGTCCAGCACCAGCAACCTGACCATCTCGCTGGGCATTGCAAAGCTGCAGGCAGAAAACAGCACCGACTTCGGCCTGATCATGGCCGGTGCCGCACTGGCTGCTGTGCCGATCATCATCATCTTCCTCATCTTCCAGAAGTACTTCACCAAGGGCATCGCAATGGGTGCGGTCAAGGGCTAAAATTTCGACCGCCGCAAGAGGGCAAAAATACCCCCGCCCGGAGCGGAAAGCGTCAGAATTTGATACGAACGACTATTTTATCTTGATTTATTACTGATTGTAAAGAAGGGCTTGAAACATGAAAGATATCAAAAAATATCAGGGTGTCATCCCTGCCTTTTACGCCTGCTATGACGCAGAGGGCAACATCTCGGTGGAGGGGGTCAAGGCGCTGACCCGCCACCTGATCGCCAAGGGCGTCAAGGGCGTGTATGTGGGCGGCTCCTCCGGCGAGTGCATCTACCAGCACGTTGACGAGCGCAAGACCGTTCTGGAAGCCGTGATGAGCGAAGCCAAAGGCAAGCTGACCGTGATTGCCCACGTCGGCTGCAACAACACTGCCGACAGCATGGAGCTGGCACGCCACGCCGAGAGCGTGGGCGTGGACGCCATTGCCTCCATCCCGCCCATCTACTTCCACCTGCCGGAGTACGCCATTGCCAAGTACTGGAACGATATGTCCGCTGCCGCCCCGAACACCGAGTTCGTCATCTACAACATCCCGCAGCTGGCTGGCACGGCGCTGACCATGAGCCTGCTGAATGAGATGCTGAAGAACCCCAACGTGGTGGCTGTGAAGAACAGCTCCATGCCCACGCAGGACATCCAGATGTTCAAGGATGCCGGTATCGCCGCCCGCGGCGAGGAGGGCTTTGTGGTGTTCAACGGCCCGGACGAGCAGTTTGTTTCCGGCCGCGTCATCGGCGCAGACGGCGGCATCGGCGGCACTTATGCTGTAATGCCGGAGCTGTATCTGGCCATGAATGCCCATCTGGAAAAGGGCGAGATCGCAAAGGCACGCGCCATCCAGTACGAGGCAAACCGCATCATCTACAAGATGTGCTCCGCCCACGGCAACCTGTATGCGGTGCAAAAGGAGATTTTGCGCCGGATGTATGGTCTGGAGCTGGGCAGCGTGCGCGCCCCGATGCCCGGCCTGATCCCCGAGGATGAGGCCGTTGTGGCCGAGGCACAGGCCATGATCGAAGCCGCTATCGCAAAGCTGTAACAGGATAAAAGCGCCCCTCTCCGTCTCTTTTTCAGAGGGGAGGCGGGCGCTTCTTTTATTGGAGGAAACGCGAATGATCTGCGATACCTTGCAGCATCTGGGCCGGTACAGGGGGCTGCACCCCAACTTGGATACCGCCATTGACTATCTGCTTTCCCACGACCTTGCCGCCCTGCAGCTGGGACGCACCGAGGTGGACGGCGACAAGGCGTTCATCAACCTGATGGACGCCACCTTGCACCCGGACGCGGGCTATCACCCGGAGTACCACAAGCTTTATGCTGATTTACAGGTAGACCTTACCGGCAGCGAGGGCTGGGGCTACACCAATCTGCCCGGCGCGGAGATCGGGGAATTTACCGGGGACTGCGGCTTTCAGGACAGTGCCAGCGTAGTGACTGGTGCACTGGGCGAGGGACGCTTTGTGCTGTTCTTCCCGGAGGAGCTGCATAAGCCCGGCCTTGTACAGCACGGCTGTGTCAGCGTGCGCAAGGCTGTTGTCAAGATCAGAATGGAGGAGTAAGACCATGGATAAGGAAAAGCTGTTTGCACAGATCAAGGGCGGGCTCATCGTGTCCTGTCAGGCACTGGAGCACGAGCCCCTGTACACCAAGGAGGGCGGGGTCATGCCCCTGATGGCGAAAGCTGCCGCCATGAGCGGCGCTGTGGGCATCCGTGCCAACACCGTGCGGGACATTACCCAGATCAAGCAGGTGGTGGACCTGCCGGTCATCGGCATCATCAAAAAGGACTACCCCGGCACGCCCATGTACATCACCGTCACCATGAAGGAAGTGGACGAGCTGGTGGCCTGCGGGGTGGATATCCTTGCCGTGCAGGGCACCGGTGCGCTGCGCCCGGACGGCTCCACCTCGGCGCAGTTCATCCGCGCCATCAAGGCAAAGTACCCCGAACAGCTGGTGATGGCTGACTGCGATAACTTTGAAAATGCTATGCTCTGCGCCGAGGCAGGTGCCGACTTTGTAGGCACCACCATGCGCGGCTACACCCCCGAGACCACCGGCATTGACGATATCGACTTTGACTTCATCCGCAAGCTGTCCGCAGAGTGCCCGGCAAAGATCATTGCCGAGGGTCATATCCACTACCCGGAGCAGGCGGTCAAGGCACTGGAAGCCGGTGCGTTTGCACTGGTGGTGGGCGGTGCCATTACCCGCCCGGCAGAGATCACCGCACGCTTTACCGGTGCCATCAACGCTGCAAAGAAATAACACAGGGGAGTGCCTGCTATGAAACACTATCTTGGTATCGACATCGGCGGCACTGCCGTCAAGCTGGGCATCGTGGACGAAGCCGGCGCGGTGCTGGCCAAAGCCGAGGAGAGCGTAAGCTTTGACGGCTACCACACCCCCATCCTGACCACGGTGCTGAAGGCTGCACAAGCTTTCCTTGCCGCGCAGAGCGTCCCGGCGGAAAGCCTTGCGGGCATCGGCGTTTCTGCCACCGGGCAGATCGACAGCCGCAAGGGCATCGTGGCGGGCACCTGCGGCAACCTGCCCAACTACATCGGAGCACCCATCAAGGCGGAGCTGGAAAAGGCCTTTGGTCTGCCGGTCACGGTAGCCAACGACGCCAACTGCATGACGCTGGGCGAGGTGTGGGTCGGCGGTGCACAGGGCTATACGGACGTCATCGGCGTGACGCTGGGCACCGGCGTGGGCGGCGGCATCCTGACCGGAGGCCGTCTGCTGGAAGGTGCGCGGGGTCTGGGCGGCGAGCTGGGACACTACCGCACCCACGCGCTGGACGGCGTGGACTGCACCTGCGGTGCAAAGGGCTGCTGGGAGCGCTACGCCGCCACCACTGCTCTGGTGCGTGCCGCGCAGGAGAAAAACCCGGCATGGAAGGACGGCCGCGCCATCTTTGCCGCCGCAGAAGCGGGCAACGAGACCGTGCTGGCGCTGCTGGACGCGTGGACGGACGAGATCGCACAGGGGCTGGCGGGTATGGTACATATCTTCAACCCGCAGCTGATCCTGATCGGCGGCGGCGTGTCTGCCCAGCAGAAGCTGCTCATCGAGCCTATCGCTGAAAAGGTGAAAGCATCCGTCATGCCCGCCTTTGCCGAAGGACTGGAAATTCGTGCCGCACAGCTGCACAACGATGCCGGTATGGTGGGCGCTGTGTACTACTTCCGGCAGACGATGGAAAAGGAGTGATTTGGTTATGAAAAAGCATATTCTCTGTCTGGGTGATTCCAACACCCACGGCTATTGCGCCGACCCCAACGACTGCGCCGACCACAGCATCCGCTTCAACGAGGACGAGCGCTGGACCTGCCGCCTGCAAAAGGCGCTGGGCGAGGAATATCTGGTCACCGAGGAAGGTCTTTCCGGCCGTACCACCGTGTTCGTGGACCCGCTGCATGAGTCCATGGATGCGCTGAGTGTGGCTTACGCCCTGCTCAAGAGCCATGAGGTCATCGACCTGCTCATCATCATGCTGGGTACAAACGACGTCAAGGAGCGCTTTGGAGCCAATGCTGCCTGCATCGGCGCGGGCATGGAGCGGCTGCTGCTCAAGGTCAAGAGTGTGGACTGCTGGGGCGGCAAGGCGCCTAACATTCTGGTGGTGGCGCCGCCCTGCATCAAGGACGGCTTCCACGATGCCGTTATGGGCGCAGGCTGCGTGGAAAAATCCCGCGGGGTCGCCGAACAGCTGTGCATTGTGGCCGAGCGGCAGGGCGTGCACTTTATGGATGCCGCCGAGTGCGAGTTCAACGAGGTGGACTTTATGCACCTGACTTGCAAGGGCCACGCCCGGCTGGCAGAGCTGCTGACCGCAGAGGTGCCAAAGCTGGTCTGAGTGTGTTAAAAGAAAATGGACGGAGGAACGTCAAAGACGCTCCTCCGTCCATTTTTGTGCGGTGATGTGAGATGATATCAGAGGTTATGTGGCGCTTTTAGCCTGCTTGAGGATACGGATCACCTTGTATTTGGGTACATACTTTTCCGGGGCGAAATCCTCTTCCAGATAGCCCTGCTCGACACACCAGCGGGCGGCGGCAGCGGCATCGGTGGCTTGTGCAACGGTGGGCTGGGGGCAGCCTGCGTTCTGCCACAGCAGCTCAGCCAGCTGGCCCTGAGTCTTGGGGATGGCTGCATCTGCGGGCAGCAGGTTCTTCAGGATGGCGCGGGTAGTGATCTCGTAGCCGCCCCAGACTGCTGCGCCGCCAATGGCGACTGCTGCAATAGCACCGGCGGCGGACTCTGCGGGTGCTTCGGGCTCTTCGGGCTCTTCGGGCTCTTCAGGTTCGGGCTTCGGCTGAGGAGTATCAACACCGAAATCCTCGTCCAGCGGCTGATCTGGATCGGGTCGGGTCGCCGGAGTAGCGGACCACTGTGCTGTCAGTCTGACAGCACCCCGGGGCATGATGAATGCGATCTCCTCAGTACCCTGCTCCGTATCAGAGCCAAGCGTGCCGACCGTTACGCCAAAGTCCGCGCTGGTGCCCTCTTCCACTTTCCAGTGATGGAATTGCATGTTTTCAGCAGGTGCATCAGCCTTCATCGTGACTTTTTCGCCCGCCTTTACGCGCACAAAGCTGTCCTGCGTGCCATTGATTGTACCGCCTTCCACGATGACCGGCAGACTCATTGCGATGGCGGGAATACTGTAGACAGCACTCAGTTCCACAGGCTTGTCAGACATGGTGAACGTAAAAGTTTCGTTTTTGATCTTTGCCCCGCTGGCATCCAGCAGATAATTGTTTTCTGCGTCCACCGTAACATTCAGGCTATTGCCGTCCGCATCGATGATTGCAGTAAGGCTGCCCTTTTTGAGCTTCCAGCCTACGAGCTTGGAAAAGCTTGCGTTGCTGTCGTGACCGGTCACGGTAACGGATGCACCCTCCAGTGCATACACCGTCTCACCGGTGGTATTGTCCGTTTGGGCAGTACCGTTGCTCACCTTGACAGCAGCCTTGTAGACAGCGGTCAGCTTGACGGCTGCATCCGGCATGGTGAAGCTCAGAGGGCTGACCTTCAGCTCCTCTTCGGTCTTGCCGATATTGCCGCCAGATACCTCCCAGTGGTCAAACTGGTAATCCTCGGGGCTGCCTGCGGTCACGGTAACGGCTGCGCCCGGGCGGGCAAAGTCTGCATTGCTGTTACCGTTCACTTTGGCAGTACCGCCGGACACCTCAAGCTTGTTGCTGTGGTGTGCGGTCAGTTCTACATTGCCTGTAGGCATGATGAACGAAAATTCCTTCTGCGCCAGTTTTTCGGCAGAGATCGTAAAGCCTGCGGGAGCATTTACTACTTCCCAGCCGTCAAATTTTCGCTCGTCAGTTTCATCGATCTGGGCGGTGACGGTCACTTTTTGACCGTTGAAGGCCATTTGCACTTCGCTTCCGCCCGCTTTTGCGATTCCATTGTTTACGGTAATTGCGGAAAACGTCTTTTCCTCAATATGCAGATAGCTGTAGGGTGCATCGGACGGGATGGGTGTAATGCTTCCGTCGATGGCTTCTGTCTCCGCATCTTCGCTGGTGTAGTAGACGTAGTCTGCACCATCCGTGCGCTGGTAGGTGAAGTTCTTGGCAATTCTATTGCCGCTTTCTGCATTACCGCGGATGGTAACAGGACCGTTGCAGGTAATATCGGCGATGCCCTTCCATCCGCCGATGACCTGATTATACTGGGGCGCATTGATCTCTACTGCACTGGCATTCCGAATGATCAGAGTGCCCTCGTCTGCCTGAGAACGGGCACCTATGGCATAGCTGCCAAAATTACCAGACGCATTGATCGTTACTTTTCCGGTGCAGTCAATCTCTGCCTTATTGCCAATCGCGGAGTAGTTATCGCTGGAGATTGTTACGTTATCTGCACCATTAATATAGATTGTAGCCAGAGGACTGTACGCTCCGCCGTTCAGTTCAATATTCGTGCCCGGCGCAGTTACACGCAGAATACCTGAGAGCTGTACATTATCTGAGCATAATGCACCGTTTTCATATCTGAGCTTACCGGCATTCAAGGTTCCTGCAAGGACATCGTCCTTGTTAGCATCTGTGACCTCTACGCCATTAACTGTGATGCCGTAGCCGTTTTCCGCATCCAGCACACTGACCGCACGGTTGCCGCTGATGTTCAACTGCATCAGTGCATCAGTACTCTCAGCCAGAGCTGGGGCTGAGAGGGTGAACATCATGCATCCGGTTAGCGCTGCCGATACTGCACGTCGGATAAGTTTGCCTTGTTTCATGGTACAACCTCCTTTTTCCCCTCGTATTATTTACGGGGGGGGGATGTATTACGGTATTTCCATTATATTACATTTTATCGTATTTTGGAAGGGAAATGGCACAAAATGCCCAAAAAGAGCACGAATTATCGAAAGTATCACTCTTTGATCGGCTCTGCCCCTGCCGTTCTTCTGTTCTGCGTGCTTTTTTGCCCCAGCACCGCCTTTTTTGTTGACAAGGCACCGGCTTGCTATTATAATAGTGTAGTCAAAATAGCATTCTTGTGCGGCTTTGTGGCTGCGCGAAAGAAATACAGCTAATAACAAGGAGAGATTCTCAAATGGCACAAGAGATCAAGATGTCCGCTGCCGGTCTGAAGGCAATGCAGGAGGAGCTGGAATACCTCAAAACCGTCCGCCGCAAGGAGCTGGCTGAAGAGATCAAGGAAGCCCGCAGCCACGGCGACCTGTCTGAGAACAGCGAGTACGACGAGGCCAAGAATACGCAGGGTCTGGTGGAGAACCGCATCACCGAGCTGGAGCAGACCATCAAGAACGCAGTTCTGATCGATGAGAGCGAGCTGAGCGTGGATAACGTCTCCGTTGGTACCCACGTTACCATCCGCGAGACCGGCGAGGACGATGCCGAGGAATACGATATCGTGGGCCGCACCGAGGCTGATGCCTTCAACGGCAAGATCAGCGATGAGAGCCCCGTGGGCCACGCCCTGATGGGCAAGGCTGTGGGCGAAAAGGTCGAAGTGCTGCTGCCCACCGGCCAGACCGTAGAGTACACTGTGCTGGCCATCACCCATTCTGCAAATTAAGTAGGAGTAACCATGGAAGAGCAAAAGAGAAACCCCGCTGCGGGTCTGTCCGAGAGCGAGCAGGTACAGGTGCGCCGCCAGAAGCTGGCCGACCTGCAGGCCGCCGGCAACGACCCCTTTACCCTGACCAAGTTCCCGCAGGACGCGTATTCTGCTGACCTGAAGGAAGAATTTAAGGAACTGCCCAACGAGACCGACAGCGGCAAGCTGGTGGCACTGGCAGGTCGTATGATGTCCAAGCGCGTCATGGGCAAGGCCAGCTTTGCCCATCTGCGCGACGACAAGGGCGATATCCAGCTTTACGTCCGCCGCGACGAGCTGGGTGACGAGGCCTACGCCGCCTTTAAAAAGCTGGACGTGGGCGACATTATCGGCGTGAAGGGCGAGGTGTTCCGCACCAAGACCGGCGAGCTGAGCGTGCGCGCCACCGAGCTGACCCTGCTGGCAAAGAGCCTGCGCCCCCTGCCCGAGAAGTTCCACGGCCTGACCGATACCGAGATGCGTTACCGCCAGCGCTATGTGGACCTGATCGCAAACCCGGAGGTGAAGGACACCTTCATCAAGCGCAGCCAGATCCTGAAGGAAATCCGCGCCTATCTGGACGAGAAGGGCTTTTTGGAGGTGGATACCCCCATCCTGACCCCGTTTGAGATCGGCGCTTCTGCACGCCCCTTCTACACCCACCACAACAGCCTGAACATGGACATGGTGCTGCGCATCGAGACTGAGCTGTACCTCAAGCGCCTGATCGTGGGCGGTATGGATCGCGTGTACGAGGTTGGCCGCATCTTCCGCAACGAGGGCATGGACCCCAAGCACAACCCGGAGTTCACCTCCATTGAGCTGTATCAGGCCTTTACCGATTTCCACGGTATGATGGATCTGGTGGAGGAGCTGTACAAGCGCCTTGCCGTCAAGATCTGCGGCAGTCTGGTCATTCCGTATCAGGGCAAGCAGATCGATATGGGTCACTGGGAGCGCCTGACCATGGTGGAGGCTGTGAAGAAGTATTCCGGTGTGGACTTCAACGACTGGCAGACCGATGCAGATGCCATTGCTGCCGCCAAGGAGCACCATGTGGAGCTGCCTGAGGCGCCCACCAAGGGTGCCATTCTGGCCGAGTTCTTCGATGCCTTTGTGGAGGACAAGCTGATCCAGCCCACCTTCATCTACGATTACCCCGTGGAGATCAGCCCGCTGGCCAAGCGCAAGCCGGATGATCCCGCCTTCACCGAGCGATTCGAGTATTTCATCGACTGCACCGAGTACGGCAACGCCTTCAGCGAGCTGAACGACCCCATCGACCAGAAGGGACGCTTCGAGCGTCAGGTGGCCGAGCGCAAGGCGCTGGAGCCCGAGTGCAAGGCACAGGTGGACTACGACTACGTCAACGCACTGGAGTACGGCCTGCCTCCCACGGGCGGTCTGGGCTTCGGCGTGGATCGTCTGGTGATGCTGCTCACCGATAGTGCATCTATCCGTGATGTGCTGCTGTTCCCCACGATGCGCCCTGAATCTAACTAAAGCGTTGATTTTATACGGTATAGCGTTTATATTTATGATGTTTGACCGTGTAATGGTTTGAATTTATATCAAGTTTATATCATTTGAACTAAAAAAGACTGCCTGACAGAGTTTCAAACCTCTGCCCGGCAGTCTTTTTCTGTTATGTGATGATACGCCTATTTGAGAACGATACAAAAGTTTACCTTGACTTGCGGCACGATATCACAGCGTGTCGAGGATGACAAAGAACCGCTGTCGGAATTCGTGCCAAAATCGCCCCTTTCGTGCTATCGTGCTGGTCCATGGAGATACGTCTACTGCATTTGCCGCATCACTGGCTGCATTTTACCAGCAGATCCCGGTAGGACATGTGGAAGCGGGACTTCGTACTTATAATATGAAATCTCCCTATCCAGAAGAATTTAACAGGCAGGCCATTGGACTTACTGCCAGCCTGCATTTTGCGCCCACTCAGAAAGCAGCGGATGCGCTGCTGAAAGAGGGTAAGGATCCAGAGCGGATCTTTATCACAGGAAATACAGGAATTGATGCTTTGCACTATACGGTGCGAAGTGATTTTTATCATCCGGAAACAGAATGGGCAAAAGGCAGCAGACTGATTGCCGTGACAGCACACAGAAGGGAGAATCTGGGAGAACCCATGCGTGATATGTTCCGGGCTATACGCAGGATCGTGGAGGAATTTGCAGATGTGAAGGTTATTTATCCTGTACATTTGAATCCGCAGGTCAGGAAGATCGCAGATGAGGAATTTGGTGGATGTGAGAGAATACACCTGATCGAACCATTGGATGTGGTAGAATTCCATAACCTGATGAAAGCCAGTTATCTGATCATGACAGACAGCGGCGGAATCCAGGAAGAAGCCCCTGCACTGGGAAAACCGGTACTGGTCAGGCGGGATACAACAGAACGTCCGGAAGGTGTGGAAGCAGGAACCTTAAAGCTTGTAGGGACGAAGATGGATGATATTTGCAGAGAATGCAAGCTGCTTCTTACAGAGCCGGAGACATACAGAAAAATGAGTGAGGCCAGAAACCCTTATGGTGATGGGACTGCAAGTATCAAAATCAGAAAAATCCTGGAGGATATAGATGCATAAGCACAAACAGAATCAATGCAAAAGAAAAGTGAAACATCGAAAGAACGTGATGGGACTTATCATATTTTGCATAACTGTGTGCATTGCATTTATGTTTGCTTATTATCAGAACCTGAGAAAAGAAATATCTGTCCGGCAGGAATGGCTGGAAACAGTCCTGACCGGAGAAAAAAAGTGGATTCTTGAGAATCAGGGGCCTGAGGGCGAAATCTATATGAATGGAAGCAAAGCCGGAGATGTTAATCCATACTTTGCGTGTATGGCCGCACTGGGGCTTCTGGCAGAAACAAAGAATTGCCCCATGACTGAAACAGAGAAAAAAGCTGTTGGCAGGTATCTGGACTGGCATACTGGGATTTTGCTGAAAACAGATGGAAAAATGGGAATCTACCGGAAAGAGGGTGGGAAACTTATTTATAAAGAAAAGGCTGATTCCGAAGACGGATATCTTGGTATGTACCTTTTTCTTATGGGAAAATATCTGGAAAAGACAGGAAGTACAGACCTGCCGGAATCCTGGAAAAAGGGAATCGACCTTGCATTAAAAAAGATTCAAAGCCTGATGCAGGATGGAATTACACAGGTCTCAGAAGAAAACACAACAGTTTATCTGATGGATAATCTGGAAGTATGGAGAGGTCTGTACGAATTGGAACTTGCAGGACTGGAAAATACGCAGGCAATCAGTGAAATGCGTAAAAAAATACAGGAACAGATAGAAAAGATATTCTGGGATGATGCGAATCAAAGATGGAGAATTATTGGAAACAGTGATCGGTATCATCAGACAGAGTTTTATCCGGATGGTGTTGCTCAAATTTATCCGCTGATTTATGAATTTCCGGTAAAAGAGAAGAAAAAGCAAAAGGTATTATATGAGCAGTTTACGGAAATATTTCAGTGGCAGGAACTGAATAAAAAAAGAACTGGCTTTTTGTGGGCAATAACAGGAATGGCTGCTGCGCAGAGGGGGGATATCAATAACCTTGTGGAGTTAATAGAAAATTATGAAACAGAATATTGTAAGGGTAAGGAACGAAAATATCCGCTATATACAGGCGAAGTAGGATGGATATGCATGGAATGCGAGAAATTGTATGAATTATATGAAAGAAAAATAGCATTTATACCATGTATATGATTTTGCGCAGAGTGAATCGTATCGCCGGCCCAATCAACTTGAATAGCGTCTCCGGGTTTGTGTTGGATACGCATGGTCGCTTTGGTGAAGCGTGCCCACTTTTTTAAAAATCGGGTGCATTGCCCCCTGAATATGGACTGTTCGTCACCGAGCAACGGGCCATTGCCGCAAGGCAATGT
>OGKA01001382.1_pt1 | contig 19715 bp, 11 predicted proteins | sample 1572211 | NCBI WGS metagenome assembly OGKA01 (sample SAMEA2582125, study PRJEB24529) | metagenome | biome: Human gut stool | place: China | collected 2011 | reverse complement strand
AGGCAACTCTTTACCCAGCCCCTGCACCAGCGAATCTTGCGTAATTTCGCTGATCGATTTCGCGCCAGTCAGCGTCATCGCCACTTTCATCTCTTTTTCGATCAGATTTAGCAGGTTAGCTACACCCGCCTGGCCCGCTGTTGCCAGCGCATACAGGAAAGCACGACCCAGCAGTACGGTGTCGGCACCGAGCGCAATCATACGCACGACATCAAGCCCGTTACGAATTCCGCTATCCGCCAGAATGGCTATATCACCTTTCACCGCATCTGCAATAGCAGGCAGTGCACGGGCGGAAGAGAGTACACCGTCCAGCTGGCGGCCACCGTGGTTAGAAACCACAATTCCATCAGCACCAAAACGTACTGCATCGCGCGCATCTTCCGGATCGAGGATCCCTTTGATCACCATCGGGCCATCCCAGAAATCGCGGATCCACTCAAGGTCTTTCCATGAGATGGACGGATCGAAGTTATTCCCCAGCCAGCCGATGTAATCTTCCAGTCCGGTCGGTTTGCCGAGATAAGCTGAGATATTACCTAAATCATGTGGACGACCGTTCAGGCCCACATCCCACGCCCATTGCGGATGTGTCACCGCTTGCAAGTAGCGGCGCATTGCCGCGTTCGGGCCGCTCATACCTGAATGCGCATCACGGTAGCGTGCGCCCGGTGTCGGCATATCCACGGTGAAAACCAGCGTCGAACAACCCGCTGCTTTTGCTCGCTCCAGCGCGTTACGCATAAAGCCGCGATCGCGCAGTACATAAAGCTGGAACCACATTGGGCGCTTGATGGCTGGCGCGACTTCTTCAATCGGGCAAACGGAAACCGTCGAGAGAGTAAACGGAATGCCATGCGCGTCCGCCGCTTTGGCTGCCTGAACTTCGCCACGACGCGCATACATGCCACACAAACCCACCGGAGCCAGTGCCACCGGCATCGACAATTTCTCATTAAACAGCGTCGTTTCCAGGCTTAAGTCGGACATGTTTTTCAGAATACGCTGGCGCAGCGCCACTTCTGACAAATCTTCCACGTTGCGGCGCAGCGTGTATTCAGAATATGCACCACCATCCATATAGTGGAACAGGAACGGCGGCAGAATGCGTTGCGCTGCGGCGCGATAATCGCTGGCTGCGGAAATAATCATGCGTTTTTCTCCCTCGAATGCTCATTATGCTCACCGGGCAGGCGGGTAATCCGTGCGTGGCGAGCCTGATCTTCATCGAATCGTTTCATGGTGGTGTGAACAAAACTAAGGTGCGCCATCATTGCTTTACGCGCCCCGTCAGCATCACCGGCAAAAATGGCGTCAATGACAGCCTGATGTTGTTCGGTCAGTTGTGAAAAAACCGGTGGCACCAGATACATCCGCTGACGGCTATGCTTCACTGAGGATTGCAGGACATCGAAGAAACCGCGCATGGTTTGCAGCAGCACGATGTTATGTGAGGCTTCGGCAATCGCCAGATGAAAACGAACGTCCGCTTGTGAGGCGATATCCGGGTCTTCACTTAGCGTTGCTTCAAAGCAAAGCTGAATCTTTTCTTTGTCGCCAGGTGTGGCGCGCATTGCCGCATGCCATGCGGTGCTGGCTTCAATGGCGTAGCGGGCTTCCAGAATATCGAAACTGTAATCCGGATCATCGGCCATCAGTGTTTTTAGCGGCTGGACGATGTTTTGCTCCGACCATGTGTCATGACGCCAGCGAATAAACGTCCCGCCGCCGCGTCGACTGAGCAGCACGCCTTCACTCACCAGTTTTGCCAGCGCCTCGCGCAGTGAATTACGTGATACGCCGAGTTGCATCGCCAGTTGGCGCTCAGCGGGCAACTTCATGCCCGCTTCCAGGTTTTTTTCATCAATCAGCGCCCGCACACGATCGGCAACCTCGTCTGACAGGCGTCTGGGTAAAACAATCATTAAGGAATCATCCACGTTAAGACATAAGCCTGAAGCGTGGTGATCACGCCCACTATACAGGTGAAGATCAGGCTGTGTTTGACAGTAAAGCGGAACAAATCAGACTCTTTGCCCACCAGGCCTACCGCCGCACAGGCGATAGCGATAGATTGCGGGGAGATCATCTTACCGGTGACGCCACCGGTGGTATTGGCGGCAACCAGCAACAGATCAGAGACGCCAATTTGTTGTGCTGCGGTGGCTTGCAGCGCGGCGAACAGGGCGTTAGATGAGGTATCCGACCCGGTCAGGAATACCCCCAGCCAGCCGAGGAACGGCGAGAAGAAGGTGAATGCATGACCGGTGTGCGCCAGTGCCAGCGCCAGTGTTGATGACAGTCCGGAATAGTTCGAAATAAAGGCGAATGCCAGCACCATACCGATGGAGTAGATGGGCAGAGCCAGTTCTTTCAGCGTGCTGCCGAAGGTGCTGATAGCGTCAGACGGTTTCATCTTCAGCCAGACAATCGAGAGCAGTGCAGCAAACAGAATGGCGGTGCCGGTGGCAGAGAACCAGTCAAACTTAAACACGGCGGCATAGGCTGTAGCCTCGCTGACCACTGGCGGCATACGGGCAACCAGTTTATCGAGGTACGGCACCGGAATATTGATCACCCACTCATACAGCGCGCCACCCGATGCGAACAGGGCTTTAAACGGCGGGATACTCCACAGTGTTACGGTAGCTGTCAGGAACAGGAACGGTGTCCAGGCACGTAACACCTGACCCGCAGTGTAACCGGTGTGGGCCAGCGTCATATCAACCTGTGACGCCCCCAAATCACCAAAACGGAATACGCGCACTGGCTGCCAGCGTTTGAGGAACAGCGTCAGGCAGAGCAGTGATACCAGCGAAGAGATAATGTCCGGCAGCTCCGGCCCAATGAAGTTAGAGCTAAGGTACTGAGCGATGGCAAACGAGCCGCCCGCAACCACGACCGCAGGCCACGTCTCTTTGATACCGCGCCAGCCGTCCATAATCGCCATGATCCAGAACAGCACGATAATGGTCATAAACGGTAGCTGCCGCCCCACCATCTGACCAATCTCAAAGCTGTCGATACCTGTTACCTGTCCGGCAACCAGGATTGGAATGCCCATCGCACCAAATGCCACTGGCGCGGTGTTAACAATCAGGCACAGCCCGGCGGCGTACAGCGGTTTAAAACCCAGGCCGACCAGCAATGCGGCGGTAATTGCTACCGGTGCGCCAAAGCCTGCGGCTCCTTCAAGGAAAGCGCCGAAACAGAAACCGACGATCAGCATTTGCAGACGCTGGTCAGGGGTTATCGAAAGAATAGACGAGCGAATGATGTCAAACTGCCCGGTTTTCACCGAGATCTTATAGACGAACACCGCTGCAATAATGATCCACGCGATGGGCCACAACCCGTAGAAGAAACCATAAACCACCGAGGCCAGCGCGTTAGCGACCGGCATTTTATAGAACAGCAAAGCCACGGCAAGGGCGATTGCCACCGTCCACGAGGCGGCGACGTATCCTTTCAGTTTGAGCTTAATCAGCGCAAAGAAGAAAAACAGGATGGGAAGCGATGCTATCAGACTGGAAAGCCAGATATTCCCGGCGGGATCGTAGTTTTGTTGCCAGAGATTCATTGCAGGTCTCCTGGAGTCCACGCACATCGTGTAATGAGTCTGTTGCTCATCTCCTTGTCACACGTTGTGTAAAAGTGGCACTGCCAATTGTGTTGTGTAGGGATAATGACAATGAATGGTTAACTAAATGTTATGTATTGGCAACATTGATGTGAGTTTTAATTGGGGAATTGTGAACCAGAGGTCAGATAAGCGAAGAATTGGTAGGGCCAATTCTTGTGGGGGGAGATGTCTGGTAAAGAAAAGGGCAATCCTCATCAGAGAATTGCCCTTAGATTGTTGACCCGGAGCGCCTTATCTTGCCAGATGCGGCGTGAACACCTTACTCGGCCTATAGGAATGTGCAGAATCACCCTGTAGGCCTGATAAGCGTAGCGCATCAGGCAATTTGGCGTTTGCCCTTAGTCACACTAACTTAATGGATCATTACCACTGAATACCGGCACCGAGTGCGGCGGAGTATTCACCCTGGCTATTGGTACTACCTTGTAATTTGTAGACCCAACGACCATTGGCGCTCACCATCGATACACCTAAAGCAACTGCCGATTCACCGTTGTAAGTACCGCCACCAATAGAAGCCATGCTGGCACCTGGAGTGTAAGCCTGCGGCAGACCGGTCATTGCCATTGCAGAAGCGATACCACCGCTCAACTTGCTTTCAGTTTTAGACAGTTTGTTATCCATCTCAACCATCCGCTGATCGGTGTATTGCTTCGTTTCCTGCACGCTTTGCTTCAACTGCGCGTAGTTCACCGCGTCGTTGTTGTTGACGCCAGCGGAGACGTTGCTGATACGAGTCGTACCGCCGTTGCCGCCACCGAGGGTGATATTGCTATAGTCGATAGAACCATCAGCTTTGGTGTCGTAACGCACGCCGCCCGCCTCAGAAGACTTCAACTGCGCAACGTTAACAGCATCGGTAGCATTTTTACCTGCGGCAACGTTAGTAATACGGCGTTGGTTAGTGGAAGAACCTACAGAGATTGTATTTTCTTCATCTGCAACGGAACCGGTACCCAGTGCGACGCTGTTGTCAGCGGCAGCAATGGAACCAGAACCAATAGCAACGCTATCTTTACCCTGGGCGTTGGCATCTACGCCATCGGTGTTGGTCTTGAAGTACTTGGTGCTACCGGTGGTGACAATGTCGCCAATACCGTTTTCGATATTAGTAACGCGAGTATCCAGATTAGTGACCTGATTGTTCAGGTTAGTAATGCTCTGGGTATTTTGCGCTACGCGCTCATCAGTGACTTTCAACTGACCTACGTTAACCGCATCGGTATCCGCTGAACCAGCCGCGACGTTGGTGATCTGACGTTGACCGTCTTCGCTGCCGACAGAGAATTCACCGACAGAATTCTGCGGCGCGTCCATGTTGTAGGCGGTGTAGTCAGTCTGCGCACCACGGGTGGTCTGGGAACCACTACCCATCGCAATACTGTTTGCATGATTTGCACTCGCGTTGCTACCGATAGCAATACCGTTGATTGCATCAGTTAACACCAGAGTGTTCAGGCCAATACCGATCCCGGCATCACCATTAACAATGGTTTTCGCACCCATTGCCAGTGAGTCTTCACCGACAGCCAGTGAATCTTCTTCCGTTGAATTAGCATGGAAGTATTTGGACGGTGTCGTTGCTACAGCACCAATCGCATTCTGCAACTGGCGAACCGTAACGGCGTCATGGGCTTCGGAACCATCGGCGACGTTGATGATTTGACGATATTTACCGTCATCACCAATTGACAACGCGCCAAGCAGTTCGCCATCACTGGTGTTATAACCAATGACTACGCCATCTTCGGTTACGCTGGTATCACGGGAGCCCTGAAGGATGACACGGTTAGACACAGAACTGCTGCCCAGAGCAATTCCAGATTCAATAGTACTGCTGCTGTTCTGTCCAATTGCCACACTGCTATCGCCTGATGCGACGGAGTTATAACCTACAGCTGTAGCGCCCACACCCGTAGCACTGGCATCCTCAAAGACTAAGCCGCTGTCGTTAGTACGCACATAGTTGATACCTTCACCGTTCTCTGTGATATAGCTTTCGCTGGTATCACCGGCAATATTCTGGATCAACATATTCGTGGCATTTAACTGGGAACCGTTAACCGCGTCGGTGCTGGTTTCGTTAATCTGACCATTGGCTACGTTGGTGATGACACTGGCTTTGCCATCATGGCTGGCGTTAAACGCACCGTTTTCACCTGCGGCAGCGTCCCAAAGCAAGGCGTTATCCAGGGTTGAGTCAATTGCATTCATCGCATCGCCGACGTTGGTATAGTCGGTATCAGCAATGGTGTAAGTCGGTGCGCTGATGCTGCCGTCAGAATTCACCGCCGCACCACCACCAAGAGCCTCAGCGACGGAACTGCTAACGCCGTGGAGTTGAGCCCCATTAACCGCATCGGTGCTGGTGTCAGAAATTGTTCCTGCCGCGACGTTAGTTATTTTGCTGGCACTGCCATCGTGGCTGGCACTGAAGGCACCATTTTCACCTGCGGTAGCATCCCACAGCATCGCATCGTCAAGAGTGGTATCAAGCGCGTTTAGGGCATCGCCGACATTATCGTAATCAGTGTTAGCAATGGTGTACGTTGGTGCACTGATGCTGCCATCCGTATTCACGCCAGCACCACCACCCAGAACATCGACAACAGAGTTGCTAACATCGTACAGTTGTGAGCCATTCACAGCATCAGAGCTAGAGTCAGAGACTGCACCGTCTGCGACGTTAGTGATTACGCTGGCGGTAGAACCGTGTTTGGCACTAAATGCGCCAGTCGTGCTATCCCAAAGGAGGGCATCGCCGAGTGAGTCGCTAAGTGAGGTGTTAATGGCGTCAAGTGCAGCACCAACATTGGTGTAATCATTACCATCAATGTTATAGGTAGGGCCGCTAAATACGCCAGAATCGCTCACAGTGGCACCACCACCAAGATAGGTGGCGATCGAACTGCTCAACCCATGAAGCTGGCTGCCATTAATGGCATCAGTACTGGCGGATGATACAGTCCCTGCCAGGACATTGGTGATTTTGCTGGCATCTTTGTTTGCACCATGCGCTGCACTGAATGCAGTGCCATCCCAAAGCAGCGCATCCTGTTCCAGAGCGTCAATGGATGTATTCAGAGTATTAATGCTGGCGGTGTTAGTAGCAATATTGGTGGTGTTGGTCGCCACATTCGCGTTAGTCGCGTTCAGCTGCGCACCGTTAACTGCGTCCGTACTATTTTCAGATAAAGTACCTGCTTTAACGTTGGTAATAGTGCTGGCTGTTTCTGTACCGTGCGCGGCGCTATACGCTGTTCCGTTCCAGAGTATTGCATCCTGCTCAAGGGTATCGATCGACGTATTGAGAGTATTAATATTGGCGGTGTTGGTCGCAATGTTAGCCGTATTGCTGGCGATATTGGTGGTGTTGGTTGCCACGTTATCGTTAGTAGCTTTCAGTTGCGAGCCATTAACCGCGTCAGTACTGTCATCCGAAAGGGTGCCAGCTTTCACATTAGTGATGGTGCTGGTGGTTTCCGTACCATGAGCGGCGTTGAATGCAGTGCCGTTCCAGAGCATAGCATCCTGTTCAAGAGCATCCACAGACGTGTTCAGGCTATTTATGCTTGTGGTGTTAGCCGCGATATTAGTGGTATTGGTAGCAATGTTGGCAGTGTTATCCGCAATATTACTGGTGTTGGTAGCAATGTTGGCAGTGTTATCGGCAATATTACTGGTGTTAGTGGCAATGTTAGCCGTGTTGCTAGCGATATTGGTGGTGTTGGTCGCCACGTTATCGTTAGTGTCTTTCAGTTGCGAGCCATTAACCGCGTCAGTACTGTCATCCGAAAGGGTACCAGCTTTCACGTTGGTGATGGTGCTGGTGGTTTCCGTACCATGAGCGGCGTTGAATGCAGTGCCATTCCAGAGCAGGGCATCATCTTTAAGGTCGCCAACAGTATCTGTCAAATTAGTGATATTGGTGGTGTTGGTAGCAATATTTGCAGTGTTAGTTGCAATATTTCCGGTATTGGTAGCGATATTGGTGGTATTGGTCTCAACATCATCATTGGTGGCTTTCAGTTGTGAACCGTTAACCGCGTCTTTACTGGAATCTGAAACTGCGCCATCCGCCACATCGGTGATTACGCTGGCAGTTGAGCTACCATGAGCGGCGCTGTATTTGTCTCTGTTTTGATCCCATTGCAGGGTGAATTGATCGAGTACAGTGAGCGCATCGCCAACGTTATTTTTGTTACCATTTTTTAAATTGTAGGTTGGTGCTTTAACAGTACCGTCGTCAACGTTTACCGATGAACCCCCGCCAAGCCGTTTTGCCACCGAGTCGCTGATGGCATAAAGCTGTGAGCCATTAATGGCGTCGTGGCTATCAGCCTTGATCGTGCCATTTTTTACATTAACGATCTTGCGTTGTAATGAGTCACTGCCGACAGAAACGCTATCGTCTTGATCCGCAATAGAACCTGCGCCCAGCGCGACAGAGTTAATACCGTTGGCATTGGTATTGCTCCCAAGCGCAAGACTATTATCGCCAGTTACAACACTGGCCTTACCTAAGGCAATAGCGTTTAAGCCACTCGACTGGCTACCATTACCCAGAGCGATAGCATCAGCGCCGTTAGCCTTGTTGCCCTGGCCAATAGCAATTGCACTATCTGCCAGAGCCTGGCTGCCATTACCCAACGCGATGCTATTCACTCCTTTTGCATGCGCTTTATTGCCGATAGCGGTCGCATTTTCAGCGGCTTCGCTTTCTGCTCCCAGCGCCATAGCATAATCTTGTGACGCATTGGCATTATCACCGAGACCGATGCTCATAATACCAGCCGCCTTAGCGGCATTTCCCAGCGCAATGGCGTTTGCTCCATCCGCTTTGGAGCTATCCCCCATAGCTATAGACAATCTACCCAGCGCTTTGGAATAACGACCAAGGGCCATTGAGTATTGGCCGAATGAATACGACGATGCACCCAGCGCGATACTCCTGTCACCTTCAGAGATTGCACTAACCCCAAAGGCCATTGATGCACCACCAATAGCATGGGTTTTTGAGCCGATGGCAGAGCTATATTGGCCTTCAGCTATAGCGTCATAACCTAAAGCGGTACTGGCACCAGCGTTGTTTAAAAAAATATTTGCTTTTGCACCTTTACCGATAGCAACCCAGCCGTCACTAGCTGAGCCATCGCCGTAATCAACGCCTGACCGTCGTAATTATCAGCCAGCGCCCCAAACGATGACAACAACCCACCCGCAACCAGCGCAGAAATTAACAGCTTACTGCGCCCAGATTTCTTGCCACGGCTTTTTGCCGTTTCGCTGGTAACAGTATAATTCCCTGTCGCAGGGTTCCAGATAACTTTAAATATTTTGTTCATTAATGATGCTCGCTATTCCTTGTTATAAGCGTACTAATTGTATTTATTTTTTGCTTCTTTTCTGCCGATTATCAGCAGCGGGAAGATTGTCAAACTGAATATTTTCCATATTGATGGCTAACTTCAGATATCCCAGGTTATTTGGCGATACACCCTTCAGTGTCAAATTAATGTCTTGCCATTGACCTGGTAATAATTTCAATGTGGATGTCATTGATGTGTTGAAAAGTAATTGTTGCCACCGGGCAAACTCTTTGGCATCGACAGGTTTTTCACCACCCCATGTCGCATTAAAGCCAATGTTTGAGATTGGTATACTTAATAAGTTGACCAGTGAAATATGAATAACACTGCCATTCTCTGTGGCGTCAATGGATAACACTCGGCCCGCTAAAGCCACCGAACCGTTGTTCAGGATGAAATACTTCGTTTTTGCTGGGTTAAACTCGGTAAAAATAAAAGTATTTTGTTGGTCTTTAACGGATTTAATTACGTGAGTTAAAGTCTTTGTGCTGTTTATTATGCCAGTTTGTTGTTTTTGAATAGTTTCGAGTTGACTCTTTAGCTGTGCTTGTTGTTTTTCAAGTAGCACAATTTTATTGTTATGTTCTTCTTCTTGTTTCAGTAAACTACTTTCTGGCTTGCCTTCTTCAATGTAGTCACATCCCGTTAATGCGCAGAGAACTGAAACAGTGACAGCACTGAAAAAAATCTTCTTCAAGTTCATGTAAAAATCCTTATTTCCTCCGACCAGCGATCAATGCCGGTAGAGTTGTCCATTGTATTATTGGTGATCTATGTTGCTTTACATTAATGACAGTGATGTGTGTCGATTAAATATTGTTTTAAGCATTCATCATAAAAATGTATCATTCGTTTCAAAAGATGTCTGTGTTTGTATGAATATATTATTTTTCGTGGATTCTAATGATGATTATTAATAAATGTCAAATATGAAAGAAACCATGTATGGGAAAAATTTTACAGATAATTGATTGTATGAATATGATGATTAAAATTTCACAATTAAATCCGAAAAAAAGAGACGTAACTGCTTGTTAATTAATAAATGATATCTTCTATATATTTTTATTGTTTATAGGTGGTTATTTCGGTAAAGATGCATTTTCAGAATATCAACCAGCGGTAAATCGACGTAAGGGGAGTGAATTGTTTGGTCATTAGGCGAGTAGACAGGAGAGTCCCCGCATTGACCAGCTAACGCAAGTCAGATGCGGGTTGATACGATCGTACCAGTCGTCTGAGGGGCTTAAAACGCGGTCTTTGAAAACCCGGTCATCTCTTCCAGGCCCATTTCACGGCCCAGTGCGGTCATTGGGTGCACAACCACCAGTCCGCGAACACTTTTCTTCAGCTTGCCCATATCAGCCTGCTCTTTTTTGGTAATTGCGCGCTGAAACGGCATCTTCATCAGTTTTTGTGCTTCTTTACTCAGTTTTTGGCTATGAACCTCACGCAGGCGAGCAATTTCTGCTTCCAGCGTGGCTTTCTCTTTTTCCAGCTCGGCATATTTGTCTGCGGCTTCAACCAGCGACAGATCGGCCTGCTGGTGGCGGATGGCGTCCAGGCGATCGCTGAGACGTTTGATTTCGTTTTTTTCGACTTCTTTCATGTGATGGCTTCTGATAAAGATAAATTTATAGCCCCTAGTATGCGCGACCAAGTGCTTTGTTCACAACTGATGACATTGTAATAGTTCTGTAACGTAATCATTAACATGCTCAAAAACTACGCAATTCGTTGATTAATTAAGAAATCTATAGAAAAAAGATAATAAACAGCAGCGGATGATTATTGAGGATTCAGCACGTTTTCCTTAATGTCATCTTTACCGGGAACCTAAACTAAAATTGGCGGCCGCGCATTCCCGGCGCGGGGTAATACGGAGATATCATCATGGGCAAATTAGGTGAAAACGTTCCGCTTCTTATCGATAAAGCCGTAGATTTCATGGCATCAAGCCAGGCGTTCCGGGAGTATCTGAAAAAACTTCCTCCCCGTAACGCGATTCCGTCCGGAATACCCGATGAAAGCGTGCCGTTATATCTACAACGTCTGGAGTATTATCGTCGGCTTTATCGGCCGAAGCAGGTAGAGGGGCAGTAAGCAGACGTTGCTTACTTTTGAAAGGCTTTTTTTAAGCTGATTTTGGAAATCAGCTCAGTCAGTGAAAGGACCATTGTTGATCGCACAGCCTGTTGATAGCGCTGAATTTGCATTGCATACAAACTGGAGTCTGCTGGTTCAAACTGTGGCGGCGGTGGTAACGCCGCCACGCAGTGCAGTTCACCAAAGGGTCCAAGGATTTCGTCGTCGGTAAAGGCGTACTCGTTGCCGTCGTGATTTAGCTCTTCACGCAATGCCATCAGCAGTTCCGCATCTTCGTATTCCTGGCGGTTAATGACGCCCAACCCGTAAATGAGTTTTAAACGCACAGAAAGATCGCCCAGCGGACCATCGCCGTCGAGTAACGGTTCTACAGCATACTTCACCGCGTAATCGTCTTTGCGGAATACCTGAAGCACCAGAAGATTTACCGCCTCGGTCAGGAGCTCGACGGCGGTGATCAGAAAGCTTCGCACGGTTTTGCCAGCATTCAGACGCTCAAGCACACGGTTTTCAAAGGCCTGGGTTTGTTCCATTGTTGCCTGCATATCTGACAATCTGTTATTCGGGCGCAGGGTGTCCTGCGCCTGGTCCACCATTATTGCATTGCTTTATAAGCGGTTACCGCCTCGGATACAACCTCGCTGTTGGCATCAAGACCGGAAATCTGTGCCAGCGCCGCCTGCGGACCTTTGTCAGCGATCAGTGCTGCCAGTTCCTGAGCCTGCGGATCATCTTCACTGCGGAAGTGCATTGCAGCGGCAATACCTTCAATCAGGTTTTTATGTGGCAGACCATATTCCAGCGTACCGAGCAGTGGCTTGATCAGACGGTCGCCAGCACTCAGTTTACGCAGTGGCTGACGGCCTACGCGCTCTACATCATCTTTCAGATACGGGTTCTCAAAACGGCCGAGAATTTTCTGGATGTACGCCGCATGCTTGTCAGCGTCAAAGCCGTAGCGCTTGATCAATACTGCACCACTTTCTTCCATCGCACCTTTTACCACCGCGCGGATTTTCTCGTCGAGAATCGCGTCACGAATGGTCTGATGACCGGCCAGTTTTCCGAGGTACGCGGTTATAGCATGACCCGTGTTCAGGGTGAAGAGTTTACGTTCGACAAATGCCATCAGGTTGTCGGTTAACTCCATGCCTGGGATGTTCGGCAGTGCGCCTTTGAACTGCGTTTTATCGACAATCCATTCGCTGAAAGTTTCTACCGTCACTTCCAGCGGATCGTTAGTTGCCGAAGCCGAAGGCGGTACGATGCGGTCAACGGCGGAATCGACAAAGCCAACGTGTTCTTCTACCCACGCTTTGGCGTCTTCCGGCAGGGCGTTCATCACATGGCCTTTCAGCTGCGTGGTACCGCGTACCATGTTTTCACAGGCGATGATGTTCAGCGGGGATTCATTACCTTGTTCTTTACGTTTCACCAGCCCTTTGGCGATTGCCGGAGCAATACGTTCCAGCACAACCGGGCCAACGGCGGTAGTGACTAAATCAACCTGAGCAATCAGATCAACGACATCATCACCAATGCTGCTGACAGCATTGACGCCGGAAACGGTATCTACCTGCTCGGTTTCACCAACCACATGTACCTGATAGCTATGACGGGCATTCAGGGCATCAAGTACCACCTGATTGACATCGGCAAACGTCAGTTGGATACCCGCGTCTGCCAGCAGTTTACCGATAAAGCCACGACCGATATTACCTGCGCCAAAATGTAATGCTTTCATAGTATTAACCTTCATCAATGTTTTTACCCGAGAGGGCTGGGGTGAGGCTTTTCCCTCACCCAAACCCTCTCCGTGAGGAGAGGGGCAGCGCCGGATGCGGCGTAAGCGCCTTATCCGGCCTACAAGAACGTGCAAATTCAACAAATTGTGATGCATCCTGTAGGCCTGATAAGCGTAGCGCATCAGGCAATTAACCCCACCTTCTCCATGTGGAGAGGGTGGGATTGGATTACTTACGACCTGCCAGCAGTTCCAGCACTTCATCCACGCTGGTGGTGTGTGCCAGACGCTCGATGACGGACTCATCATCCAGTGCATTGGTCAGGCTGGTGATAACCTGAATGTGCTCGTTGTTACGGGCAGCAATACCAATCACCAGACGGGCAATGTCATCTTCTTCTTCACCGAAGCGCACGCCTTCCGGGTACTGGCAGAACACGACGCCCGTTTTCAGTACGCGATCTTTCGCTTCAACCGTACCGTGTGGCACCGCGATAGACTCACCCAGATAAGTCGGGGTCAGTTTTTCACGATCCAGCATCGCCTGAACGTATTCCGGCTCAACGTAACCGCCTTTCACCAGCTGCTCGCCAGCAAAACGAATCGCTTCTTCTTTGGTTGCCGCTTTGCGACCGAGGAAGATGTTCTCCGCGCCTAGCTTGAACAGGTTAGCACTGGAATCGTCAAAGCTGTCTTTCAGGCTGTCTTTTACTTTCTCTTCGTTTGCCGTGTGGCGTTGGGCAGCAACCAGACGTTCGGTCAGGCTGGTGTACAGGCCGCTGTCGAGGAAGTTGGTCAGCGAAATATGCTGTGCCTGCGGAACCTGGCGCATAGCGCGTTCGGTCAGGTCACGGTGAGTGATGACGAGGTCCACATCTGGCGGCAGGTTGTTGATCGCGCTGTTAGTAACAGAAATCTGCGACAGACCTGCATCCTGAATTTTCTTACGCAGAACGCCTGCGCCCATCGCACTGGAACCCATACCGGCGTCACAGGCAACGATGATTTTACGTACGTGGCTCAGGTCGTTAGTCACATCGCCAGCAGACAGCGGAGATGCGCCTTTAGACTCAGCTTTCATGTCCTGCATACGACGAGTTGCTGCTTCAATATCATCTTCTTCTTTCACTTTGCTGGTTTTCAGCAAAATAGCAGAGACAACGAAGGAGACAGCCATCGCCGCACACACACCCGCGATGTTAGCGAAGTAAGCACCTTTTGGTGTCATCGCCAGTACAGCAAGGATAGAACCCGGAGATGCCGGAGAAACCAGACCACCGCCCAGGATAGTCAGCGTGAACACGCCAGTCATACCGCCGAGGATGACTGCGAGGATCAGACGCGGATTCATCAGCACATACGGGAAGTAGATTTCGTGGATACCACCCAGGAAGTGGATGATTGCCGCACCGCCCGCAGACTGTTTAGCGCTACCACGACCAAAGAACATGTACGCCAGCAGCACGCCCATACCTGGACCTGGGTTAGCTTCAATCAGGAAGAAGATGGATTTACCCAGTTCATGGGACTGCTGAATACCCAGCGGCGAGAAGATACCGTGGTTAATGGCGTTGTTGAGGAACAGGATTTTCGCCGGTTCAACAAAGATAGACGCCAGCGGCAGCATGTCATGGACAACCATGAAGTTAACGCCCGCAGCCAGCATTTTGGACAGGGCTTCAACAATCGGGCCAATGCCGAGGAATGCCAGAATGGCGAGGATCATCCCGATGATGCCAGCGGAGAAGTTATTCACCAGCATCTCAAAACCGGATTTGATCTTACCGTCTACCCAGCGGTCGAAGTGCTTAATGCACCAGCCGCCCAGCGGACCTGCAATCATAGAACCGAGGAACATCGGCATGTCTGCGCCGACGATAACGCCCATGGTGGTGATGGCACCGACTACGCCGCCACGTTCGCCGCCTACCAGCTTACCACCGGTATAACCGATCAGCAGCGGCAGGAGATAAGTGATCATCGGCCCGACCAGCTTCGCCAGCGTCTCGTTCGGTAACCACCCTGTTGGAATAAATAACGCGGTGATGATACCCCACGCGATAAACGCGCCGATATTTGGCATCACCATGTTGCTGAGGAAACGACCAAAGCTTTGCACTTTGATCTTAATATCGGATGACATAAAAACACCCCTTCTTATGTTTGCTGTCGCGCAGGCTGGAAGCCCGAGGTTTTTTGTTAATGTGGCGGCAGAGGTAGCCGGACCTTGTAGATACTGCGAAATCTGGCACTGAATCGGTTAACTGTCCAGTCGACGGCCTTTTGTGTGATATCAGTCACATAAATATAGGGGGTAGAGAGGTAATTGACGTGATGCTCATCACAAAACGCTTGTGTAAAAAAGCAACAAGGCGGCGATTTTCGCTAAAAATGGCATTTAAATGTGAGTAGTGTCACATTTTTGTTTTGATGGTTTGTTGAATCTTTGTGATCTGAATCACAAGATATTTTCTTACGGCGTTCACCTGATGTGATCTACAGCATGTTATGCCTTCGTCATACAATCGTTATGTAACTAAGCAACTCATCACCTCTAAAAATTATTCTTTGGTGTTATGGCGAGAATCGCGAACCCGGATTATTGTCAAAATATCAGCCTGACTCCCTTCTGGCTGCCAGCCCAAAAACAACACTGATAAACGTGAATCCGAGGCAGATATGTTTCTAAACTATTTCGCGTTGGGAGTGCTGATCTTCGTCTTTCTGGTGATTTTTTATGGAATCATCGCGATACATGACATCCCTTATCTGATTGCCAAAAAGCGCAACCATCCCCATGCCGACGCTATTCATACGGCGGGCTGGGTGAGCCTGTTTACTCTGCATGTTATCTGGCCGTTTCTGTGGATCTGGGCGACGCTCTATCAACCGGAGCGTGGCTGGGGTATGCAGTCACATGTTGCGTCGCAGGAGAAAGCGACTGACCCGGAAATCGCCGCACTTTCTGACCGAATTTCCCGGCTGGAGCATCAACTCGCCGCCGAGAAAAAGACTGACTATTCCACGTTCCCGGAGATCTAATTATGGATCTATTGATTGTTTTAACTTACGTGGCGCTGGCGTGGGCGGTCTTTAAAATCTTTCGTATTCCGGTGAATCAGTGGACGCTGGCGACGGCGGCGCTGGGTGGCGTGTTTCTGGTGAGTGGTTTGATTTTGTTGATGAACTACAACCACCCTTACACTTTTACCGCGCAAAAGGCAGTGATAGCGATCCCCATCACGCCACAGGTGACGGGAATTGTTACTGAAGTCACTGACAAGAATAATCAGCTTATTCAAAAGGGCGAGGTGCTTTTTAAGCTCGACCCGGTTCGTTACCAGGCGCGAGTTGACAGGCTTCAGGCTGACCTGATGACGGCGACGCATAATATAAAGACTCTGCGCGCGCAGCTCACAGAAGCGCAGGCCAACACCACCCAGGTTTCAGCGGAGCGCGACCGTCTGTTTAAAAATTATCAACGTTATCTGAAAGGCAGCCAGGCGGCGGTGAATCCGTTCTCGGAACGTGACATCGACGATGCGCGGCAAAATTTCCTCGCGCAGGATGCGCTGGTGAAAGGCTCGGTGGCGGAGCAGGCGCAGATCCAGAGCCAGCTCGACAGTATGGTTAACGGCGAGCAATCGCAGATTGTGAGCTTAAGAGCGCAACTTACTGAAGCAAAATATAATCTTGAGCAGACTGTCATTCGCGCACCAAGCAATGGCTACGTCACTCAGGTACTGATCCGCCCAGGCACATACGCAGCTGCCTTGCCGTTGCGTCCGGTGATGGTTTTCATCCCCGAGCAAAAACGGCAAATTGTCGCCCAATTTCGGCAAAACTCGCTGTTACGTCTGAAACCTGGTGATGATGCAGAAGTGGTGTTTAACGCGCTACCTGGGCAGGTGTTCCACGGCAAACTGACCAGTATTTTACCTGTCGTGCCAGGCGGTTCTTATCAGGCGCAGGGGGTATTGCAATCATTAACGGTCGTGCCCGGCACGGACGGTGTGCTGGGAACCATTGAACTGGACCCTAACGATGATATCGATGCCTTACCCGACGGCATCTACGCCCAGGTGGCGGTTTACTCCGACCATTTCAGCCATGTTTCGGTGATGCGGAAAGTGCTGCTAAGAATGACCAGCTGGATGCATTATCTTTATTTGGATCATTGAGGGGGAGGGGGGAGATTATGGAACTTTGCTCCTTGTAAGGACTAATTATTTTTGCATATTACTTCATTAGCTGCGATGATTTTTCTTTAATATTCATTATGTTAATAAGTTCTGGATGAGTGTGCTCTCATTGGATTTTTTATCCGTCTTGTTCTGCCGCAGGATGAGACTATACATCGTCGAGATCGCAATGATGATATGAGTTGTTCCTCCTGCGACGGCTCTAATCAAAAAAGAGCAGGAGTGCTTTTCCATCTATTGCGATGATGGCTTTATTATCTGAAGGATGACAGTCACATTTAAAAAATATTTAATCTATAGATCACAATGTAGGGTCATGGAATATATGTATACAACTATTTTCTTCTTCACTTTTAATTATCGTATTCATTATAAAACTAAGTTAAAAAAACTCCTGGAGAGTGAGTTATTAATATATTTTTAAATAAAATTAAGTTATCATTCATCGATGCACTTTATAGAATCATCAATGGCCATAATAGTACTATTAACTCTCAATTTTATATTTTTATCATCACTACAAATATTAACTGAATTTATATCAATGATTTTTTTATTCTTATCTTTTATTTTATTTACTGTTTCAATGCAATCAGCGGCAAGTTGGAGTGGATTTAGATTTTTCAGATATGGTCTTATGATCTTTCCCTTACTTAATAAATAGCATGTATAGGATTCGGAAAGTCCAGCATCTATTTTGTACCTCATTATATTAGATAAGGATGTGAGAAATTCCTTGTTATCATTCGCAGCCATATATGCCAGTCCGAGTTCAGCCTCTGCGGCCTTACAGGCAAAATAGCTTAGTGAACACGCTTTTCGTCCCTCTTTAGTACTGGCTGATATTAGTGCCCATAATATTGCTTTGTCTGCCAAATCTAACTCTCTCTGAAATTGTCTTGCAGTAACTGCACTCGCAGAAATAGAGAAAAAAATACAATTGTTAATAACCTTGCCATATTTTTTAGTCCGTAACTGTTAATGTGCTATCTGGCTCTGAAAATATTAACTCATTTAATTTTTGCATGTCATTAGATAAACCAGTTATACAACCCTCGGAACAGAATCGAGGTCCTAAAGACGGACCAAAAGCGTTTAAACAACTATGTATTGAAAATCCATTGCGATTATAAGTTCCTGTATTAACTGACGGTACTAATCGTATGCCGTCAGGTTTTCTATTGCTTGCTCCCGGGTCATTAACATTCCAACTCCATAGGCCTTGAGGTATTGGCCATCTATTTATAAATGTGTACAACGGGGATTATTTTTACATTGCATATTATTACCAGAAACGACTGGAATACTAAGCACATCATAAAAATTATCATCACATGGTATATCTGAAACACACGAAAGCATACCTAAAGTTATGCTGTATAAACAGGTGGCTAATCCCAAGGGGATCGATTCCAGAAATCGGGTTCAACGGATACTGATAAAAATTCCACCTACCTTCCAGCCCAATCGGAGCCTGAGTGTTATACCGCCCCTGCTGCGGTTAATGTTACCGATAATAGTTATAGTACAGCCCTGATTCATCATCATACTACTGCTGCGGCAGTCTGATGAACTATTGCTTTTACGGATTCTCCTTATTCTTCCTTCTATCCATTCGCTTTAGCTTTTTGAGCTCTTGAAGTTTGCTCTTTGCATCAATATTACCGTTATTTACAGCGAATTCCATCCAATAAATAGCTCTATTCAAATTATAATATTCTGATAATGTTGGATTTGTATCTGATAAAAAGACCCCATAATTAAACTGCGCTGTAACATTCCCCTGAGATGCTGATCTTTCCAAGAATCGCAATTGTTTATCAATATTATTTTTAGTAAAGCAGTAATATTGATATAGTCGAAATGATGCCTCTGAATCACCATGTTGTGATTTATACTTCAGTTTCATCAGCTTTTCTTCACTTAAATCATAGGTCATTGCTGTAGATCCCATCACACTTTCGTTTTCTTTTATTTTCACATCAGCACCATGCAATTGACCAATAAGAGAAAAATAAAAAAATAGTAACAAGCATGCTTTCATACATCTACAACCTATCTTATATCACTGGGTTTTTCTGGCGTACCTTGCATATTAGAAATGGGGTGCCCAGATGGCCCATATGTTATCCAATTACCAAGGTCTTTTGTTGTTATAGCCATTAGATCCTTATTTGAATTAAGGTTCGTTGGTGCTGTTAGCACTGTATCCATTTTTAACTTACCATTAGTTCCTCGCCCCCACCACGTCCATAGCGTGTCAGGTCCTATTACATTTGTATGTAACTCTTTAGCTAATTGGCTAGCAAATGAATTTTGTCCTTTACCTGTATTACAAGAAAATAACCAAACTGTCATCCCATCTTTATAATTCCCATCAAATTTAATTAGATATGCTAGATCTTTAGCTGTCATGATACTGCGCGTTGCGGATTCAATAGATGTGGGGGTACCATGCCCCCCGATTGTGAAAACGCCTGGGATATTAATCTCATCAGCTACAGAATGGATAAGATCACTTTCGGGGTATAAATTTATATCAACCAAACCTTGCGGATCTACATTTATGACCGGATTCAACGGATACTGATAAAAATTCCATCCCCCCTTCAGCCCAATCGGATCCTGAGTGATATACCGCCCCTGCAGCG
>OGKA01001380.1_pt1 | contig 19737 bp, 13 predicted proteins | sample 1572211 | NCBI WGS metagenome assembly OGKA01 (sample SAMEA2582125, study PRJEB24529) | metagenome | biome: Human gut stool | place: China | collected 2011 | reverse complement strand
ATTATTGCCAGAAAAATCGAGATGTATAGAAAAAGTCACCTCTGCGGGTTTTCCAAGTTGAAGGATTAACTTCAGCTTCTGGCAAGAACTCACGGTTCTTTTCTACCATTTGTCAAGTCTATCAAGGCTTTAAGTAAAAAAAGAGATAAGACAGTATCTATTCTGAGGTTACTGTCTTATTTTTAACACTTTTTGATCTATCAAGCCCGGTTCAAAAAAGAACAGCAGGAATTTGTTGCCCGTAAATTGGACACGGTTGGATGGACCAAGTACCTATCAATTAGCGTACTTTGGTGGTTAGCCTTTGGTCTTATTTACCAGTCAATTGGAGCTAATCGTCCTTATCGTGATTCTATTACTGATGCGACAAACGGTGTCGGTCAGCTCTTGATGACAGCTGTTTATCGTGAGCAATGGATTTTCTGGGCAGCTACTAATGTTTTCTCTATCTACCTCTGGTGGGGAGAAAGTCTTCAAATTCAAGGGAAATACTTCATTTATCTCATCAACAGTTTGGTTGGTACCAATGGATTAAGGCAGCTAAGAAGGCTTAATGATTATGTTTATCAAATAATAAGAGAATCCAGTAGGGTTCTCTTTTTGCGTTTTTATTTCATTTAAGTAGAAGCTGAAGAACACAAGCTCTCATTCGAAATCATTTTCTTCGCTAAGATCGTGTCGTTCGCTGTCAGGCAAAAATCATCACTATGAATCTGTTCAGCACTTACTATGACTTAGCTAAAACAGCTTCTCTTTCATATTTCTAGGTTCAGGCTGAACCAGTTCACTGAACTGTTTTTATTCCAACATCTAAGCCGTGCTATGAGTCGCATGCATGTTCAAATAATGAACCAGTTTAATCGAAAATCTCATGAATACAAAGCTATCGAGCGTTATTGGAAGCTCATGCAACAGGATAGTCGTAAACTTAGCGATAAGAGACTTTATCGCCCTGTTTTCGTATGCACTTGACGAATAAAGAGATTCTAGACGAACTATTGAGCTATTCAGAAGACTCCCCCAAGCTATCATCTCTAAATTAGTCTATCTTGCAGATCATCAGTCTTTGTGATAGAATAGCATAAAGTCCTATTGAGGGGGAACTTGCTAGGAATTCCCCAAGCATGGTAACGGATGAACTACCCTCGCTTTTTTGTGAGGGTGTTTTTTCGTTTGTAAACAGAAAATAGTAGAGAAAGAGTGTATATCATGTCGAGAATTGTCACCATTCATCCAGCAAAGGAAATCCATCGCTATGGTTTTGAGGCTACTCAGGTCTATCGAGCACGAATAGCACGACATCTGGGTTTGGAATATGTCCACCTGGTATCGAGTCCTCAGCTTCGTCCTGATTGGAAGAAAGACTTGATTAAGTTAGGATTCTTAGAAAAGGAACTGCTCTGTGTTCCTCATATCTTTTCAGATATAGGCCATGCAGATTTGACAGTGAGACCAGAAAGCCTAACTCTAGCAGACGGAGATCAGGTTGAGCTCAATGAGGACGGCTTTGTGGCCTCTGTTACCCTAGGAGACGGTTCGGGGAGATATTACTACACAAAGGGTCCTTTCTTGTTTGAAGATTTCAGGGAAAAGGAACTTCATTGGTATCATGAAAATGGAGAACTGGCCCTTGAAGGACGCTTTATCGATCCTTTCAAAGAACCTTCTCCTGTAACGATTTTTTATCCAGAGTATATCTACCGTATCGAGGGAGAAATATGTTCTGAGGAGGACTTGCTAGTTAAGTTTCTAGCTAGATGGGCTCAGCAAACCGACCTCTTCATTCGTGATCAACAAATCGTTCCCAAACCTAGTCTTTGGCGTTATATGGAAAACACGGACAAAAATTACTATGAAGTCGTCCATGAAAATATCATGCGAGACTTACGTCTCGCCAATCTGCGCAAGGCAAACAGATATTTAGTTGCCAGTGAGAAGTTGACAGAGAGCTTGGCTAAAGAAGGTTATCAGACAAGATTCCTGCCACCTATGTTTACAGAAGATCCCGGTCAAATCAAAGAAGTGGGACCTGTGCTAGACTATTGCTTAGTTGGTCATATGGGAGAAGGAAAAAACGTTGAACTTGTCATTGAAGCCTTTATCGAACTCTACAAACGTGGTTCCAAGGCCCAGATTACCTTTTATGGTGGTACAGAGGAGCGTTTGGAGGAACTTCGTAATCGCTACGATCTGCCACCAACCATTCAGTTCAAAGGCATTGTCGACGAGGTTCCTTACCATCTCCACCAGTGCTACCTGTCTGCTAGTTTTACAGAATTATTTGCCAACGCCTGCGTTGAAGCTCTCAATCAAGGTTTGCTTGCCTTGTTATCAGATGTGGAGATTGCCCATCGTTTCTATGCTAAACAGTCAGATGCCATCCGCCTTTTCAGAAATAAGGCACAATTGATTCAAATGATAGAAGAGATGGAGCAGGCAGACTATCGCCAGTCCAATGCAGAAAATATCGCCCTAGCGGCTCACTATTCACTAGGAACGGTGGCTCAAAGCTACTGCGAACTACTAGATAGGAAATTCTAAGATGTTGGGAATTCTAGTCACCTTACTGCTCTATTTCTGCTTGATTTCCTGGATTGCCTATCGGAAAAAAGGGGACGAGGAGGATTACTATCAGATTAAGAAAGCTGTTCCAGTGACTGTTCTGGCTTTCTCAGTCTTTGCGACCTTGCTCAGCCCCATTTCCTTTCTGACTCTGGTGGGGAATGCCTATACAGGCAGGTCCTATCTCTGGTTTGCCCAGTGTGGCATCTTTCTAGCCATTCCATTAGCCCATCGCTATTTTTTACCCCTTTATCAAAAGGAAAACTACGAGACAGCCTATCATCTTTTAGAGGATAAGTTTCAATCGGCTGGCATTCGTTCACTGGCTTCAGGACTTTTTATCCTATACCAGTTGGGGCGAATAGCAGTGGTGACCTACTTGTTGTCTCAGGCCTTGGAGCCCTTTATCCCTATCAATCAGTTGGTCTTGTCAGGTTTACTCCTTCTTTTGACGGTCTATTATCTGGCAAGGGGTGGTCTCTTGGTTGTACTGTGGACGGACTTCTTTCAGGGCTTGGTCTTGCTAGCTATACTAGCCCTCTTTCTACCAAGAATTGCTCAATCAGGTCTTATCATGAATAGCAGTCAACAGCTATCTCACTTTGCAGAGACGCTGGATGGACAGACGGTCTCGATCTTAGTTGTAGGAGCAGGTTTTAGTAGTTTATTTTCCTACGTTTCCTCTCAGGATATTGTCCAACGTTTTAACAGCAAAATGGGGCGTCGGAAAATTGGAAAAATCTTATGGCTTCAGGGACTCTTGTCCTTTGGGATTGCTAGTTTACTCTATCTGATTGGCTGCTTGATTCGGCAGGAAAATTTTGTCACCACATCGACCAATCCTGTTCTTATTGCCTATGCTCGGGAAGGTCTGGCACCTTGGTTTGGTAGTTTCATCATGCTGGCTCTCTTGGCAGCAGGTCAATCCACGGTCTCATCCAGCATGAATGCAATCGTGACCTGTTTGAAGTTGGATTTCGCCTGGTCAAAGATTCGCTGGTCGCCAAGCCTCCTATCCTTTGCCTTGGCAGGCCTGTCCTGGCTCCTTTGCCTCTTACTCATGAATGCAGAAATCTATTCCATCTATGAATGGATTAATGGCTTTATGGGTCTGACTTTAGGTGTGATTGGAGGGTTGTACCTCATGGTCTTGCTCCTCAAAAGACCGAGCTTACAGCTAGCAAAAATCTATCTGGTCTTCAGTCTAGGAATCCTAGTCCTCTATCATTACAGTGGCCTCTTTGCCAACCCCAATCCCTGGTTAAATAGCATCATCACCACCCTATCAGCTCTTTTTATCTCAATTCTAGGAAGACTATATGAAAGCAAAAACTAAACCCATAGCTGTCATTTTGATCCGTTCGGGTTCACGCGGCTTGGTGGATAAAAATATAAAACCGCTCGCAGGCAAACCCTTGGTTTTCTACACTATAGAAGTTGCTCTAGCTTCTAAGCTATTTAGTGACATCTTGGTCTCCTCAGACTCACTAGCCTATCTAGAACTCTGTCGTCAAGCCTATCCAGAGATTCGTTGTGTCCACAGACCAAAAGAACTGGCCCTATCAACAACCTCCAGCTTAGAGACCTTACGAGACTTTTTGCAGCCCTTTGAGGAAGAGCAGGTCTTCGTTAATCTACAGGCAACCTCGCCCTTAAGAAAGGTGGATCACCTCATCGAGTCCTACCAGCTCTACTGTCAGTCTGGAGCTGACCATCTGATTTCTTGTGTCAAGGCTGACAAGAGTCGTAGTCTTTTCTTGCAGTTGGAGGAGTCAACTTTTATCCGCCCTCCTCAAGTTTCCAAGCACTATGCTAGGCAGAAAGAGCCTGTCTATTACTATCCTAATGGTAGTATCTGGATTTCTCGCAAGGACCTTTACCTACGAGATGAGACTTTTTACACAGATAAAACAGTAGCCTATGAAATGCCCAAACTCTATTCTTATGATATCGACGATGCACTGGATTTTGAAGTTGTTGAGACCTTGCTGCACCATCACCACCCAGGAGAATCAAAAAGATGAAAAACCTCATCATTGTCACAACACCCTTGCAGGCCAAGATTGCCCAGCATATCAAGAGTCTCTATCCTGATCAGGCATTTGTCAGTCTTTATGTTAGTCCTGTCAAAAATGCTCGACAGGAGCATTATGCTAAGGATTTTGACCATGTTCACTATCCTCAGACGGCAGAGGACTTGGCTCAGATCTGTCAGGAGGTAGCCGGAGACTATGACACCATCTTTTATGCTAGTTTTGACAATTGTTTGATTCTGGATGTGGTTGCGAGTTCTACCTACCAACACCTCATGAGTTTTGATGATGGCTATGCGGATATTTATCCCTTGGGAATGTATGCTTGGCCTCTCAAATCCAGTCAGGTTGGCTCTTTGGGCTTGACCAGAGATGACTTGATTGAGCGGACGGAAAAGCACTATACCCTCTATCGCAGTGACTACCATGTCGTAGCTAGAGAAAAGCTGGTTTATCTGGAGCATTTTTTTGACCTACCTCAAGCACCCGTTTCAAACGGTAAGACTGTCAAGGTCTTGCTGGGGCAAAAGTTCTCTGAAGAGGACGACCAAATCTCTATCCGCTTTATCAGCACCTATGTCAAGGCCTTGGAAATTGACCTCTATCTTCCCCATCCCAAGGAAACCTTCACTATCCCAAACGTGTCCTACTTGGAGACGGAGCTGATTTTTGAAGATGTCCTTGCCCAACTCTTTCAAGAATACGAGTTCGTTCATGTCTATCATTTTACTTCATCAGTCAGCCTTCACTTAAAAGATCTGCCACATGTAACCATCACAGGCATTTCCCTCCCCTATTATGAGGACCGTCAAAAAGAATTGCGCCGATTAGGGTGTCAGTTTGAAAGGGTCTCAATTGGCTGGTAGCATAAATGTACATTTTAAATATGTAAATCCATAGGTCTCTATGGATTTTTTATATATAAATATAGTAAAAAACTATAGTTTAGATTATTAAAAAGTAGTTAATTTTTCTTGTATAAGTGGCTTTAAACTATTAAAATAGAAGCGAAGGGGGTTCGAGTTTATTAACCACGTTGCTATGCCAATCTGGCAAATTTTGAAAATTATACAAAAATAATAGTAAAGGATATTAAGGATGTTTATAAATAAAAAAGAAAAATTTTCCATTCGTAAGTTTAAAGACGGTCGTTCAGACTCAGTCAAAATCGGTACAGTCGCTCTGATTGTTGGTGCAGCCCTTGCAATGGCAGGACAAACCCAGACTGCAGAAGCAGCGATGACAGAAAATAGTGACAATACAACAACGATTTCTAATGATAAGGGGTCAGTAATTGTAGATACAGCTAATATTCAGAACCCAGATGCAGGTAGGCAATTTTCAACTGATCCAACTGAAAATGGAACAAATACAATCACTAAAACAGGAAAAGTAGATTACAAATACGTAACTGCTGAAGGGAATACTGTATTAGAAGAAAACAAAAACCAAGACTCTGGTGCTGATAAGACTATCGAAACACCATACGATGTATACGGTAAATCAGGAGAAGTTTTCAAAGGAACTACAGGTGGCGATGCAGAAGCTAGTGACCTAGACAACGCTAAAGAAACTGGTAAGAAAGAAACTATCGAAAAAGACGGGAAAACTTACCACCTAATTGGAGAACCTAAAGTTGAAACTACTGGAGATGGTGGAGGAGTATACTCTGACACAACTCTAGGGGATGTAACTGCGAAATTGACTCCAGAAGGATTAAGCAATGCAGAAGGTAAAATCACTTATGATACTGTAAAACCTGGTGGAAAAGCTTGGATCGTTGAACAAACAGGAAAAGGAACATATGGTAAATATGTACAGGCCAATTCAGGTGACATCACTTCTGATGATAAAATGAGAGATGCTTTCAAGTCTGGAGAAGCAGCTGCGAAAAACTTCACTTCAGCTAATGTAACTGCGGATGGTGGCATCAAAGAAGGAGACTATGTTTTCGTTCTTGAGAAAAATACGTATGTAACTGTGAGCGATCAAAGTCCTGAAATTACAGGGGTGGTACCATTATCACCTAAGGATAATGTTGCAGATGATGAAGAAGGTAGTGGTGCTACTATAGATAGAACATATGCAATGGTTCAAAAATTTAAAGCAGCTCCAGATACTGCAACAGGAGAAGCAAACAGAACTTTTGTAAAAAACTATCTTGCCTATCTTCAAGAAAAAGGGTTGGAAGATAACACCCTTAATTTCAAACGATATATCTCTGTCGGAATAGCTGCAAAAGGTGGGGAGAAAAAGGCGATAAAGGCTGATACTGGAGACCAAGTTGATGATAAAGGTAGACCTACAACGGATGTAACAGCTAATTTTAATGAAGTTTATGAAAATAGTACAAGTAAATTTGGTGATGATATTAATCTTAATCTTGGCACTTTTACTCCAGAGATTGAAGAGTATTCTTACCGTGATGAAATCACTCCACTTCGTGCCTACCGTTTAGCAAGTGGTACTACAACAATCACTTACAAATATGCAGAAGAAAAAACTCGTGAAGTAGAGAAAAAAGGTTCTGTAGTCGTTAACTATCAAACAGAAGACGGAACAGAATTAAAAGCTCCTTACACTGATACTCCTGAGACAGTAGCTGAAGTAGTGACTGAGAAATACTATGTTGATGCTAATGGACAAGATGTAATCGTAAGCAGTACTAAAGCTTCTAAAAACGTACCTTACAACACTAAAGAAAATGCAGATGAAAAACCAGAAAAACTGACAGATGCACAAGGAAATGTATACTACCTTAAAGCAGATGCTACTAAAACAGCTATAAATGATGTAGAAAAAGACGCTCCAGCTGAAGAAGGAACAGTAGTAGAAGGTGTTACAAAAGTAACGTACATCTATGAAAAAGCTGGATCAGTAATCGTTAACTATAAAACTGTAGATGGAACTCCACTTACAGGAACAGTAGTAGATGAAGATGGAGCTGGTAAAACTGTAGAATCTGGTGCAAAAGACATTGATAATGGTAAACCAGGTACAGCTTATAACACTGCAGATAACGGAATGAAACCAACTCGTATTAAGACTGCAGAAGGAAAAGTATACGAATTAGTTCCAGAATCAACAGAAGGTGAAGAAAAAGGTGAAGTTGTTGCTGGAGAAACTAAAGTAGTAACCTATGTTTATAAAGAAGTTAAAGGTAATGTAGTTGTTAAGTACGAAGATACTGAAGGTAACTCACTTGCTGCTGACGAACAAGATGAAACAGATGCTTCTCTAAATGTTAAATACGATACAGCAGATCACAAAAAAGAATCTATCACTAAAGATGGTGTTAAATATTACTTAACAGCTAAAGAACTTAAAGATGATTCTAAACCAGCAACAGGAGACGTAGTAGAAGGAACAACTACAGTAACTTACGTTTACGAAAAAGCAGGACAAGTAGTAGTTAACTACCAAACAGAAGATGGAACTCCATTAGAAGGAACTGCAGATGGTGCAAATGTAGCTTCAGGTGCTAAAGACACTACAGACGCTAAAGCAGGAACTGACTATAACACTGCAGACAACGGAATGAAACCAAACCGTATCACAACTGCAGAAGGAAAAGTATACGAACTAGTACCAACAGCAACTAAAGGTGAAGAAACTGGTAAAGTAGTAGCTGGAGAAACTAAAGAAGTAACATACGTTTACAAAGAAGTAAAAGGTAACGTAGTCGTTAAGTATGAAGATACTGAAGGTAACGTAATCGCTGAAGACGAAAAAGACGAAACAGATGCTTCTCTAAACGTTAAATACGATACAGCAGACCACAAAAAAGATGAAATTACTAAAGACGGTGTTAAATACTATCTAACAGCTAAAGCTCTTAAAGACGGCTCTAAAGAAACTGGAGATGTAGTAGAAGGAACAACTACAGTAACTTACGTTTACGAAAAAGCAGGACAAGTAGTAGTTAACTACCAAACAGAAGATGGAACTCCAATAGTAGGTGTTGACGCAGCTGGTGCAAATGTAGCTTCAGGTGCAAAAGATACTGTTGACGGAAGACCAGGTTCAGCATATGATACTTCTGATAACGGAATGAAACCAAACCGTATCACAACTGCAGAAGGAAAAGTATACGAATTAGTACCAACAGCAACTAAAGGTGATGAAACAGGTACAGTAGTAGCTGGAGAAACTAAAGAAGTAACATACGTTTATAAAGAAGTTACTGGGGACGTAGTCGTTCACTATGTTGACACAGAAGGTAACACAATCGCAGCTGATAAAGATGACCTTAAAGGTGCATCTCTAAGCGAAAAATATGACACTGCTGTTGATAACAAACCAGAAAAAATCACTGCAGAAGACGGAACTGTATACTACATTACAAAAGCTGGTCTTAAAGATGATTCTAAACCAGAAACAGGAAATGTAGTAGAAGGTAAAACTGATGTAACTTACGTTTATGAAAAAGCTGGATCAGTAATCGTTAATTACCAAACAGAAGACGGAACTCCATTAGTAGGAACTGCAGATGGTAAAGATATTGCTTCAGGTGCTAAAGACACTGACAATGGAAAACCAGGTTCTGAATACAACACTGCAGATAACGGAATGAAACCAACTCGTATCACAACTGCAGAAGGAAAAGTATACGAACTAGTACCAGCATCAACTAAAGGTGATGAAACAGGTACGGTAGAATCAGGTCAAACTAAAGAAGTAACATACGTTTATAAAGAAGTTAAAGGTAATGTTGTTGTTAAGTACGAAGATACTGAAGGTAACACACTTGCTGAAGACGAAAAAGACGAAACAGATGCTTCTCTAAACGTTAAATACGATACAGCTGATCATAAAAAAGATGAAATCACTAAAGATGGTGTTAAATATTACTTAACAGCTAAAGAAGTTAAAGATGGTTCTAAACCAGCTGCTGGAGATGTTGTTGAAGGTACAACTACAGTAACTTACGTTTACGAAAAAGCAGGACAAGTAGTAGTTAATTACCAAACAGAAGACGGAACTCCATTAGTAGGTGTAGATGCAGCTGGTGCTAACGTAGCTTCAGGTGCAAAAGACACTGTAGATGGAAAACCAGGATCAGACTACGATACTTCTGATAACGGAATGAAACCAACTCGTATCACAACTGCAGAAGGAAAAGTATACGAATTAGTACCAACAGCAACTAAAGGTGATGAAACTGGTAAAGTTGTTGCGGGTGAAACTAAAGAAGTAACATACGTTTATAAAGAAGTAACTGGAGATGTAGTGGTTCACTACGTTGATACAGAAGGTAATGTAATCGCTGAAGATAAAGAAGATACTAAAGGTGCTTCTCTAAATGCTAAATACGATACAACTGACAACAAACCAGAGAAAATCGAAAAAGACGGAACTGTTTACTACTTAACAGAAAAAGCTCTTAAAGATGACTCTAAACCAGAAAACGGAGACGTCGTTGAAGGTAAAACTGAAGTAACTTATGTTTACGAAAAAGCAGGACAAGTAGTCGTTCACTATACAGATGAAAAAGGTAACACTATCCAAGTGGATGCTGTTGATACAAAAGACGGTAAACCAAACTCAGGCTACAATACTGCTGATAATGGAATGAAACCAAACCGTATCACTACTCCAGAAGGAAAAGTATACGAATTAATCCCTCAATCAACTAAAGGTGATGAAACTGGTAAAGTTAAAGCAGGAGAAACTACAGAAGTAACTTACGTCTACAAAGAAATCACTGGTAATGTCGTCGTTCACTACGTTGATACAGAAGGAAACACACTTGCTGAAGATACGAAAGATGTAGAAAATGGATCACTAAGTGATAAATACGATACAACTGACAACAAACCAGCTAAACTTGAAAAAGATGGAGTAGTTTACTACTTAACAGCTAAAGAACTTAAAGAAGATTCTAAACCAGAAAACGGTGCTGTTGTAGAAGGAACTACAGAAATCACTTATGTATACGAAAAAGCAGGAAACGTTCTTGTTCATTACGTAGATGAAGCTGGAAACACTCTTCAAGCAGATGCTGTTGATACAAAAGATGGTCAACCAGGAGCTAAGTACGATACTTCTGATAACGATATGAAACCAACTCGTATCACAACTCCAGAAGGAAAAGTATTCGAATTAGTACCAGCATCAACTAAAGGTAACGAAACTGGTGATGTTGAAGCAGGTAAGACTACAGAAGTGACTTATGTCTACAAAGAAGTTAAAGGAAACGTAGTCGTTCACTATACTGATGAAGCGGGTAATACAATCGCAGAAGACGTTAAAGATACGACTGACGGATCAGTAAGCTCAGCATATGACACAACTGACAACAAACCAGCAACAATCACTACAAAAGATGGTAAGTTGTATGTACTTGTACCAACTTCAACTAAGGGTGAAGAATCTGGTAAAGTAACAGAAGGAACTACAGAAGTTACTTACGTTTACAAAGACATCAAAGAAGAAGCTTCTAAAGAAATCGACAAAGCTTTGTCTGAAAAAGAAAGTAAGATCAAAGAAAACCCTGAGTTAACAAACGAAGAAAAAGAAAAAGCGATTGAAGAAGCTAAGAAATCGGCAGAACAAGCTAAGAAAGCATTGGAAGAAGCGAAAACTCCTGAAGATGTAGAAAAATCTACAACAAAAGGTAAAGAAGATGTAGAAAAAACTCCAGTTACACCAGAAGACAAACCGAAAGCTAAAGAAGCGATTGATAAAGCTCTAGAAAATAAAGTGAAGAAAATTGATGAAGATCCAAGCTTGACTCCAGAGCAAAAAGAAAAAGCTAAAGAAGAAGCTAAGAAAGATGCTGAAGAAGCTAAGAAAACAATCGATAAAGCACCTTCTAAAGAAGAAGTAGAAAAAGCAAAAGAGAATGGTAAGAAAGAAGTTGAGAAAGATACTCCAACTCCAGACCAACCATCAACACCATCAAATCCATCTGAAGGTGATAAAGACAAGCCATCAACTCCGTCTGAAGGTGATAAAGATAAACCATATACACCATCTCCAGAAGATAAAGCGAAAGCTAAAGAAACTGTAGATAAACAACTTGAAGAGAAAATCAAAAACATCGATAAAGATCCAAGCTTAACTCCAGAGCAAAAAGAAAAAGCTAAGGAAGAAGCTAAGAAAGAAGCTGAAAAAGTTAAGAAATCTATCGATGAAGGTAAAACTACTGAGTGGGTAGACGAAAAAGGAAATCCAATCAAACCTGTAACACCAGGAACATACCCAGCAGGATCAACTCCTAACTACGAACTAGTAGGAACAGTTACAAACCCAGAAACAGGAAAAGTGACACATATCTTCAAACCAGTAACAAAAGAAGAAAAAACTACAGTATGGGTAGATGTAAATGGTAAACCATTAAAACCAGCTAAACCAGGAACAGAAGAAGCAGGTAAAGTACCAAACTACAAACTAGTAGGTACAACTGTAGATCCAACAACTGGAAATGTAATCCACGTGTTTACTCCTACACCAGTTGTCAACAAGGTAACTGAGTGGGTTGACACAGAAGGTAAAGTAATCCGTCCGCAAGAAGATGGATCAAAAGACCCAGGAAAAGTACCTAACTATGAATTAGTAGGAACAGTTACAAACCCAGAAACAGGAAAAGTAACGCATATCTTCAAACCAACAATATCTGACAAACCTTCTACAGTATGGGTAGATGTAAATGGTAAACCATTAAAACCAACTGCACCAGGAAAAGAAGAAGCAGGAAGTGTACCTAAGTACAAACTTGTAGAAACGAAAATTAACCCAGAAACTGGTGATGTAATCCACGTATTTACTCCTACACCAGTTGTCAACAAGGTAACTGAGTGGGTTGACACAGAAGGTAAAGTAATCCGTCCGCAAGAAGATGGATCAAAAGACCCAGGAAAAGTACCTAACTATGAATTAGTAGGAACAGTTAAAGATCCAGAAACAGGAAAAGTAACGCATATCTTCAAACCAGTAACTAAGAAACAAGTAACAGTATGGGTAGATGTAAATGGTAAACCATTAAAACCATTAGCAGAAGGAAGTAACCCAGCTGGAGAAGTACCAGGGTACGAATTAGTAGGAACAAAAGTTGATCCAGAAACTGGAAATCTTCTACACGTATTCAAACCTAAAGGTTCTGTAACACCAGGAACAAACCCAGGAACACCGGGTGAAAATCCAGGAATGCCAGGTCAAAACCCAGGAACACCAGGAACTCCTGCGAACCCAGAAAAACCAATGGATCCAAATGCCCCAGCTAACCCAACAACGCCGGCTAATCCAGCAACTCCAACGATGCCATCAGCACCAGTCAATGGTGAAGCACCACAAGCTCCAGCAGCTACATCAGAAGCTAAAGGACAAGCTGAACTTCCAAACACTGGTACAGCAGACAATGCTAGCCTAGCAGCACTTGGACTTCTTGGAGTCTTGAGTGGATTTGGACTTGTTGCTCGCAAGAAAAAAGAAGACTAATTCTAATTAGATTTTCTGATAAGAATAAGGAGTAGGATATCGTATCCGCTCCTTTTTCTGTTGGTATATAAAAAATCTGATTTTATTAGATTTTACAAAGACTATTTAAGAATTTTAATTGTATTTTCTTTAGTCTTACTTGTATAATGAATAAAAAAGTAAAAATAGTATTATGAAATAGAAATGGAAGGTAGAGGCTAACTTCTCCAGCAGTGCAAAGATTTTTTATATGCATGGAAGAGAAGGTTTCTGGATTGCTAAAGACAAATCATTGGTACTTCGTCAGTTTTTGATACAATAGTATAAATTTACAAGAGGGGTCTATGATTTAGAAACACGCGATTCCCATTTTAGAGTTTGACAACAAGTCACATGGCCTGATAATTTTTAAAAAAGTGAAGCAAAAGTCTTGCTTTTCATTTCCTAATGATGATTAGTAAGAGCTAGGAATCATTGCCTTCTAAAACACTAGCAACTAGCGTTGGCACCAATACTAGTCATATTCGAAAGGTAATCGCTTTTTTGAAAAATGCAGTTTTGATTCGTTCCTAGTAAGAAACAACAGTCCTCACTTTTAAAAAATAGAAAATAGGGGAGTTAAAAAGGATATAAACTGTAAAAGGTATAGCATTTTGGATGATGTATAGAATAATAAAAGAGCTCAAGTTCTAATTGATAAAACTTGAGCTTTTCTTATAGTAAGGCTAAGAAGATAGTAAGAATCAATGCGGTTCCAATTCGAATCAGATGGTGGGCTGGATGGAAGTTTTCTTTTTGTTTGCCATTACAATAGGATCCGTAGTAAATCACCCACAAGCAATCAGCCAAAGGGATAGTGGGATAATCGGCAAAAAGAAGTCGAGGATAAATAATAAGATAGCAAGGCTACTCCCGAAAAGGAGAAGCCGATTCCCTAGAATGTCCTTACACTGTCTTAATTTTGAAAGGCTACCTGATAAATGAACCAGGACAAAAACAAGTGCTAAGAAGATTGAAATAAGGTAAAAAAGTAGCAAACTTGTTTTCTTAATTATGAGGTTCGTATAGAGTTTGCGTGTAGTATCTCCAAATAAAACTGGACCACCTCTTGTCCAGTATAGGACTTTCCATTTTTTAACCACCAGCTGAGAGTTTCAATGAAGTTGGTAACGACCAGATGTTTGAGATAAGAGTGAGGAATGTTGGGGTGAGCTTGAATCAATTCATCAGCCACCATTGGGTAGACATCGTGTTCAAGCTCTTTATGCAGTTGTCGGATAAAATAATCGTTTTTCGAGAGCAAAAGACTTGTCACGTGGTCTTGATTTTTCTTGAAATGTTGAAAGATATGGGCTAAGTAGTCTTGTGGAGAGAGTTGATTATTGCGCTCAAAGAGGTGGTGAAAGAGTTTTTGGCAGAGTTCATCCAGTAGTAACTCCTTACTCTCGTAATGACTATAGAAGGTCGATCGCCCTACATCAGCGAGGTCGATAATCTCCTGAACCGTGATGGCCTCATAATCTTTTTGGTTAAGTAATTGTAAAAAAGCATTATAAATAGCTTTCCGAGTCTTGGTAATGCGACGATCTTGAACTGACATATGGACAATTCGAACAAACTGTTCAGTAATGAACATAGAGAACGGTTTACTCCTATCCTTTCTGTTTATAGTATTAGATAATAGATAATGAACAAGATGTTCATGAATCTATTATATCAAAGGATTAAGTAATATGAAGACAAAACATGCAGTGTGGTTGGCATTTTTCTTAAATTTGAGTTATGCCATTGTCGAGTTTATCACTGGTGGGCTATTTGGTTCTAGTGCTGTTCTTGCTGACTCTGTCCATGACTTTGGTGATGCAATCGCCATTGGCATTTCGGCTTTACTAGAGAGCATTTCAAATCGGAAAGAAGACAGCCATTACACCTTGGGCTACAAGCGTTTTAGCCTTTTAGGTGCCATGGTGACCGCTGTGATTCTGATGACAGGATCTGCTCTTGTCATTTTGGAAAATCTAACGAAACTATTTCATCCCCAACCTGTCAATGATGAGGGTATCCTCTGGCTAGGAATCATAGCTGTCAGCATAAATGTGCTGGCGAGTCTCGTCATTCGCAAAGGGCAAACCCAGAACGAATCTATTCTTAGCCTGCACTTTCTGGAAGATACCTTGGGTTGGGTGGCTGTCATCCTAATGGCCATTGTTCTCCGATTTACCGACTGGTATATTCTGGATCCGCTCTTATCTCTTGCCATTTCCATCTTTATTCTGTTCAAAGCCATTCCACGTTTTTGGTCTACGCTCAAGATTTTCTTAGATGCTGTGCCAGAAGGAGTAGAGATCAAGCAAGTCAAGAATGATTTGGAGCAATTGGAGCATGTGGCCAGTGTTAATCAACTCAATCTTTGGACTATGGATGGTTTGGAAAAGAACGCCATTGTCCATGTTTGTCTAGAGCATGCCGACCACATGGAAGTCTGTAAAGAGTCTATCCGCACCTTGCTCAAAGATTGTGGTTTTCAAAATGTCACCATTGAGGTTGATGAAGACTTAGCGACTCACCAGGTCCATAAGCGGAAGGTGTGTGAGTTAGAGCGTAATCATGGATTTCATTAGTACAAAATGAAGAATGAGTGAGTGGCTATGTTATTTGAACTAGAGTTTTTTCTTTCCTGTTTAAATATTTTTATAGTTTGGTACTATAAGAGCTCTGTATAGACCTCATAAATATGATTGTTAACTAAAAAAATTTTTTCTATTAGATGCCAAATGCTTGACTTAGAGTCAACTCGAAGTTATATAATAAGATAAGTGAGTTAGAATAGATTAAACTCAGTGAATAAAATGAGAGGAGGTTAGTGTATGAATATTAAATCAGCCAGTGATTTGCTGGGAATTTCAGCGGATACGATTCGGTACTATGAACGGGTTGGTCTTGTGCCACCGATTACTCGTACCACTACTGGGATTCGTGATTTTAAAGAACATGATATAGAAGCTCTGGAATTTATTAAGTGTTTTCGTTCGGCAGGTGTTTCGGTAGCCAGTTTAGTTGACTATATGTCGCTCTACCAAAAGGGGGATGGAACGATAGGGGAAAGACTTGGTATTTTAGAAGCGGAAAAGAAAAAAATTGAAGAGCGCTTGTCTCAGTTACAGGCTGGTTTAAATCTCAAAATAAAACATTACAAGGATAGAAAAATTTAAATGAAATCAGCAGTATATACCAAAGCTGGACAAGTTGGTCTAGCAGAAATTGAGCGACCAAAAATTGAAGCAGCGGATGATGTTATTATCCGTATTGTTCGCACCTGCGTCTGTGGCTCTGATCTATGGAGCTACCGAAATCCAGATATCGAAGAGGGACATAGAAATAGCGGGCATGAGGCTATCGGAATTGTCGAGGAAGTTGGTGAGGAAGTTACTACAGTAAAACCAGGTGACTTTGTCATTTCCCCTTTCACACATGGTTGTGGACAGTGTGATGCCTGTCGTGCTGGTTTTGATGGCTCTTGTGATAACCACCTAGGTAATAACTGGTCTGGGGGCGTGCAGGCTGAGTATATCCGTTTCCACTTTGCCAACTGGGCCCTTATCAAAATTCCTGGGCAACCTTCAGATTATAGTGAAGGCATGCTCAAGTCGCTTTTGACACTGGCTGATGTCATGCCGACGGGTTACCATGCGGCGCGTGTGGCTAATGTGCAAAAGGGTGATAAGGTAGTCGTTATCGGAGATGGGGCTGTTGGTCAATGTGCTGTCATCGCAGCTAAGATGCGTGGTGCCTCACAAATTGTCCTTATGAGTCGTCATGAAGATCGTCAAAAAATGGCTTTGGAGTCAGGTGCGACTGCAGTTGTTGCGGAGCGTGGTGAAGAAGGCATTGCTAAGGTCCGTGAAATCCTTGGTGGGGGAGCGGATGCAGCTCTCGAATGTGTCGGTACTGAAGCAGCGGTGGATCAATCTCTTGGCGTCCTTCACAATGGTGGTCGCATGGGATTTGTTGGTGTTCCACACTATGAAAATCGTGCCATTGGATCAACCTTTGGACAAAATACAACGATTGGTGGCGGACCAGCCTCTGTCACAACCTATGATAAACAAGTTTTGTTAAAAGCTGTTCTTGATGGTGATATCAATCCAGGCCGTGTCTTTACCACAAGTTATCAATTGGAAGATATTGATCGAGCTTATAAAGATATGGATGAACGTAAGACTATTAAGGCTATGATTGTGATAGATTAGTAAAGTTCTATAAAAGGTTTGGAAATATAACCAATAGTTATGTTTCTAAGCCTTTTTTGTCTAGGACTTACTTCATGACTATGAATGCTTGTTAAAAAAAGAACCTCTCGTAGAGATAACGAGGGCCGAGATAGTGTGTGAAGTTAGCTATTTAGTTGCTTATATAGAAGTACACTCAATTCTTAATTTCATATAGTTGCGCTTCTATTTCTTCTAAAAAGGCTTTCTGGGTTGCGGTTTGATCATGTTGTTCACGCCAGATTAGGTAAAATTTTTCTTCACTAATGATGTTTAAGGGTATAAATTTTAGATTTGGATTGTCAATAATACCGTCCAGACAGATTGCAATTCCTATCCCTGCTTTGACAAGGCGACTAGCTGTATAAAGAAGATTATAGGTTGCAACAATGCTATAGTCGTAATGTCTTAGAAATGTTTTATCAAGGTCAGATTGATTTGAAACGAGTATGGGATAAGCTACAATATCTTCAACAGTAACTTGTTCCAGCTTTGTCAAAGGATGATTGTTTGGAACGAGGACTCCCCATCTATCTCTTTGAGGTATTTGAATTGTCTTGTATTTTGTTGGAATATTACGTGCAAAGACAAATGCGAAATCAAGAATTCCTTTGTCCAGCTTCTCATAGAGACTATCTGCGTTATCGTCGTATAAGTTGAGACGTATTTGAGGGTAAATTTCAGGCAAACTACGACAGGCATCAGCTATAAGGTCGAAACTGGCCGTTTCAGCTGTTCCTATATGAAGATCACCTCCAATCTCACCTTTTCGGGTCAGATTCTCCTCTGTTTTACTGACTAATTGCAAGATTTCCTGGGCCCGGTTATAAAGATACTGACCATCTTCTGTGAGTGTCATCTCTCGATTGGCACGATGAAATAAAGAAACATTTAATTTATCTTCAAAATCTTTTAGCTGACGAGATAGGGTTGTCTGAGTGATGAGAAAACGTTCAGCAGCACGAGTGATGTTTTTCTCCTGAGCAATGGTAACAAAGTAATGTAAAATTCGAATGTCCATATTTCTAGTATAACAAAAATGCTTATTAAGCATAGTAAGGATATAAAATAGGTATTTGAGCATATTAATCCAAAAAGCCATAATAGACTTATCAATAAAGAAAAGAGGAAATAAATGACTGAAACAATTAACTTTACACAGGAATGGACAAAACTTTTAAACTCGGTGAAGAGGTAGAGCATAAAAAAGTTACCTTCACTAACCACTTCGGAGATGGCATCAATGATGCTCCTGCTCTCTCGATCGCAGATGTGGGGATCGCTATGGGATCTGGAACGGATATTGCGATCGAGTCCGGTGGCATCGTGCTCACGCAAAATGATTTGCTTGGCGTTCTGCGCGCCTTTGACATGGGTCAAAAGACCTTCCGCAGGATCTTACTCAATCTCTTCTGGGCCTCTATCTACAATATCATTGGGCTTCCAATTGCTGCTGGAGTCTTTGCAGGACTGGGATTGACCCTTAATCCAGAACTAGCAGGTCTTGCCATGGCCCTTAGTTCTTTGTCTGTTTTGACTAGTTCTCTGCTTCTCAATGTTGCGAAAATTGATTAGACTCAACAAAAAAAGTAGTACAGAATTCATTTAAGATTCTGTACCACTTTTTTGTCTTTTCTTACAGCCACAAGGGAAAACAGAAGCATATATTTTATAATAAAATATCCTATTATAAGATAGTTTGTGAAAATTTCTCAAATTCAGCATCTGTTATGTAATAGGGATTGAGCATCTCTGAGCAGATCCTTATACATGTGAATCTCTTTGTGTTAAATTAGTTCTATAATCGTTTTGTAAAACGTTTTCATGAGAATGATCAGAATAAATTAATTTTCAAGACGAGCTTTGATCGCAAAGATGAAGTAGAAGCGCTGTGCTTCATTTTTCAGGATCAAATTAGAAATAAAGGAGAGTTAGAATGACTCAAGGGAAAATTATTGCATCTGCAGCAATGTTGAACGTATTGAAAACATGGGGCGTAGACACGATCTATGGGATCCCATCAGGAACACTTAGCTCATTGATGGACGCTTTGGCTGAAGACAAAGATATCCGTTTCTTGCAAGTTCGCCACGAAGAAACAGGTGCTCTTGCAGCGGTTATGCAAGCTAAATTTGGTGGCTCTATCGGGGTTGCAGTTGGTTCAGGTGGACCTGGTGCGACTCACTTGATCAACGGTGTTTACGATGCAGCTATGGATAACACTCCATTCCTTGCTATCCTTGGATCACGTCCAGTTAACGAATTGAACATGGATGCCTTCCAAGAATTGAACCAAAACCCAATGTACAACGGTATCGCTGTTTACAACAAACGTGTAGCTTACGCTGAGCAATTGCCAAAAGTAATCGACGAAGCTTGCCGTGCTGCAGTTTCTAAAAAAGGTCCAGCTGTTGTTGAAATCCCAGTAAACTTCGGTTTCCAAGAAATCGACGAAA
>OGKA01001376.1_pt1 | contig 19786 bp, 21 predicted proteins | sample 1572211 | NCBI WGS metagenome assembly OGKA01 (sample SAMEA2582125, study PRJEB24529) | metagenome | biome: Human gut stool | place: China | collected 2011 | reverse complement strand
AGGTTGTAGCAGCCAACTCAGCTTGGCTTTTTTCCATTTGTTTCTGAAGCTTTTGTGCTTGCTTCATCATGTTTTGCATGTTCATCATAATATTTTCTAGATTCCTTTCATATCAAGGGTTTAGTCCCTGTTTGTTACTTTTTGATGCCTTATTTTGCCTTATTCTTTAAAAATTATCAAAGGCAGAAGCTACCTCTTTTTGTTGAGTTGGGAATAAATGTGAGTATACATTTATTGTTGTGTTGATAGAGCTGTGTCCAAGACGTTTCATAAGTGTGAAGAAAATATAGTCTTTCCCCTCTCCATTTCTAAGACCTTGTGAGACGAGAAAGGCCACATGAGTATGTCTAAAATCATGATAACGAATTAGTTTTAAATTTTTAGGCATGCGTTTTTTCAGTTTCGTTCTGAAATTAGAAATATCTGGACTGGTTAGAACCTCTGGTGAGTTTTGGAAAATTTGTAAAGAGTTAGTGTTGTCTGTAAAAGCCTTAAGTAGTTCAAATTGCTTTGCTTTCCAACTTTTTAGCTCTTCTACAAAAGCATTGTGAATGTAAATGCGTCTGTTAGATTGAGAGGTCTTAACAGTTCCAATATAGGCCTCACTATTTCGGTAGTATGCTGAAAATTTTACATCAACGTATTTTTCATCAAGGTTGATCTGCTCCCAAGTAAGTGCTAGTGCCTCACCAATTCGAACACCAGTATACATCAATAACCGATATAAAAGCTGGTATTGATATTCTGACTCCTCAAAAAATAAATCAAATCGTTTAAATTGTTCAGGTGTATAGTAGGCCATTTCTTTGTGTTGTTGTGGCAAACGACGCAGACCATCACAAGGATTGTTCGTTCTAATGCCATTGGTTACAGCAATATCAAACAGTTTATGAACAAAGATCATTTGCTGATTAATGTGTGAATTGGTTAGTGTGCCATCTTTTACGCTAGGTTGTTTTCTTAACCAGTCACGATATTGCTTGATATCTTGAAGCGAGACCTCTCTCATATTAGCATTTTTAAAATACTTAGAGACGTACATCCGATAATAAGATTCTTGACTGTCGATAGTCCCTCTTTTATTACCTCTAAGCTCATCTTCTTCTTTGACAAGAGAGTAGAGGTAAGCTACAGAGATTTTGTCTTTGTGTCCTACTTGGTGAAGTTTATTGATACGGTAAACAGCTTCATAACGTTCAGCTGCTTTACGTGATTTGAAATTTGTTTTTCTGTGACGCTTTTGATCGCCTGTTATAGCGTCGTAACCATCACTAATATCCACCTTCCATTTTTTATTATTTTGTCTAGTTACTGCCATGTGTAATCTCCTTACTCATTAACAGTATCTTCCAGTACGGGATTAATTATATCATGTTTAGCGGATAACTCAACACCTAGAATGTCTTCAATGGTTTTTAAAGGGACACGTCCCACCTTTTTATTTCCATGCCACTCAAAGCCATCTTGTAGGAGCTTTTGTTTGGCTTTTCTGATCAACTTGCTAGCCTGTGCATCGGTATATCCTGTAAGGATCATTAGTTCAATTTTATCTACAATTTGAATCATTTACTTATCCTCTTTTCTATCTTTCTGATGTCGTCGAGAGTCTAAATACTTAGCAAAAAAATAGGTTTTGTTCATTAACAGTCCCAAAAGATAAGGGTTATCTGTTCGTGCATACCTCACGAGTGTATTAAACTCTGTAAAGTTGTGTTCTTCTATAATATCAATAACTAAGGATAAAAAATTATCTGTATTACTGTTGACTAAAAATTTATCAAGCTCAAAACCACAACCTGATTCGATATCATTGATGTTATAGGGTGTCTTCTCTGGATTTTCAGCATGAGTAAAATAGTCATACATGCCTTTGGGTGACATTATAGGCTCAATATGGGATGGACCATTTAATTTTTCTTTGATTAGTTCTGATACTTGAGAATAGCTCTTTAAGGACTCAAAGTATAGGGCACCATGCTTGTGTGCTTTTTTGAACTCACCAGTTTCCTTATTGATATCTTTATCATGCCATGGACTGAGTACAAAAGGTATATGTAACTCTTCAAGGATTTCTAGGTAATTATGGGGTGTACTTTCTTTATAAATCAGGAAAGCCCATTTGTTTGACCGTTTTTCTTTTGGCAATAGTATTATCCTTCCTATGATTATTGATTATTGGTGTAATGGGGGTCGTAGTAGCCCCATTACACAGTAAAAATGTTATTTGAAAAGGCAGTACACTTGGCTTTCACTACGTGAGCCAGGCACTGCCCTATTATTAACGTTTAGTTCCTTTAAACCAGAGCTTATTTCCCACCCTTAGAGGTGTGGAAAAATAGTAGTTGGGGTTATAATTGGAGATTTCTTCTTTGATATGTTCTTCCATATCTTTCAAAAGTTTTTGAGCTTGTTGAGTTCTAGGCAACTTTAAGAAAATAGAGACCTCTTCTTGATGGATATCGACAGTGCATTTCCTAACGGATTGGTTAAATTTACTTAAAACAGGATTGAATCGTGTAATGGTTTGGTTTTCGATTGTTACGATAGGTTCAGAGTATTCGACTTGTTTAAGAAATTGACGCATTCGGATAGTTTGATAGACTGACTTGAAGTAATTCCAAAGGGAATCTTTAGCAATCCGATAAAGTAGTTGACCGATTACCAAAATTGAGGAGATAGCTAGGATAGAGATTGAAAAAACTAAGATGACTTGTTTGATATTATCTAGACTATCATTGATTAGGATAAAAGAGTTATTATATTGAGATAGGCCACTCAGTTCGATAGCTTGATAAAATAAGCCTAAACAGAACTGTGCTAAGAAACAAATCAAACCTATGATGGTGAGATTTATGATAAGGTTGTAAGTTTTTTGGAAGAATGATTTTTTCATATTTATAAGATACCTTTCTTAGTGTAATAGGTTGGACAGAGCAAAGGTAGGACTTGATAAGGGTGTTCGTTATCGATGATTTGAATTAACCCAGTTCCTTTTCCTATTGGGATGACTATACCCTCAGGGTCAAGATCTGGAAATAGGAATTGCGTAGTTTTCTTATTGATATTTCCAATTTGAATGAGTACATTTAACTGTTCACGAACGGATACAGGGATGGTATTATGGTCAAAACGCTGACTTACCAGCAGTAAGTGAACTTTTGCCGCTCTACCTAAAAGGGCAATTTGGGACATGAGAGAAAAGAAGGAATCTTTGATTGTCTTATTAACACCCTCTGACAAAGCTAGGACCTCATCAATCACGATAGTTAGATGGTCGAAGTGCTGATTTGGATTGTCATATAGAATCTCTTGCCTTTGTTGGATAAGGTTAAGGTAATCACTAAGATTTTCATTGATTTCAGACACAAAATCTGATTTAGAGCGGTTTTGTTTAGGATGGATAACGGCAATGCCATTTTCTCTTGCCCATCGTGATGGGGTATCAAACTTTGGGTCTATTATAATAAGGTCAGAGATCTGTTTGAGGTGACTAAGAAGATAGGTCAGGGTGTATGACTTTCCTGAGACACTATTGCCGGTAATGGCTAGAGAAGTGACGTTATTATAATCTAGGACAAGATTTTTCATGATTGGAATAATGTCTTCCTCGTGACTCTTAGTGAAGCTGTCTAAATCAGAGATGATAAGTCGTTCGGAGACCCCTAATTTCCATGGAAAGAAGAGACCACGTTGAACATGAATATCATTAGTGTCAAGAGCCATAAAATAAGCAGAGTTTTGCTTTAGCAAAGTATATCGTGGGTACAATGATGCGTTAGCAATTAAGAAAATTTTTTGGTAGAGGTCGTCATCGATGATGTAACCAGCTGGTAAACGTGGTAGAAAAAGGAAGCCATCATCCATAATCTTGCAGTCAAAACTATTAGTATAGCTTGTTTCACCTTGCATGAGAGAACCGAGGCCCATATTAAGGCTTTGAAGGAGGTACTGTTCCAATTCTCGTTTGGTCATCATTTAATCTCCTTGAGCCCATCAGCCTTAAAATAAACATTGTAACCAACCTCACAAGCTTGAAGGTTATCAAATGTAACCATGGCCATATAAGGTGGAAGAGTTACCTCAGAGTTAAATTTCACAGTGAATGGAGGAAGTCCTTTTTGTGAAAACCAAGCTTTATAAGAGATTATCTCCCCAGTAGGCTGGTTGTCCTCAAACCGAATCTGTGGTTCTAATTCAGTGCTTAAGCAGTAAATAGCTTGCTTGTTGTCGATATATTCAATTGCAGTATTGGCTGAGTAGCCACTTTTACGATTACGTGTTTTCATGTGTATTACCTCGTTTTTTTATTTTGTCTTAGCTAAGAACAAGTTTAGTTTACGCTATTTCAATAAAGCAGACTGTCAGATTTTTTGACAGTCTGAAGATAATTATTGTATTACGATGCAAACCAATTCCGTAAGCCATTCAGTCAATCGTTCCGTAATCTGAAAAGAAGTCTCTTCAGTAAGAAATGTTGGAAAGAATTGAGCTAATGAGTTTAAAAATATCTCTTGATGTGCATTTACAAAATCTGATATATTTTTTGGGTCTATTTTTTCATCAAGTTTTTTATAGATAGCTTCTCTAAAGAAAGTTTGTTTAAAGCATGATGCATTCAAAATAGTAGAAATAATAGTTTCAATGAGTTGGAGTTCAAATTCAGAGCTTGGGAAAAAAACTTCTCGTGGTGTCTTGTAATTCAGTGTTGATTGAAAAGCTTCAAAGCTCTTTTTAGTGAGATTTCTTCTTCCTTTTAGAATTTCTCCAACGGCACTTTCTGAAATGAAGTCAAAATCATCTTCTGAGTTGTCGGAAGCGATTTGATTATTGTAGATTCCTAATTCGTTCATTTTTGTCTTGAGAGATTTGCCCAAAAGTTGGCTGTAAAGTCTTTTAATTTCTTTTGAATAAGTCATTTGTTTCCTCTTTCTCGTCCGAGACGGAAAGAAACATGGAAAGTTTGACCGAAAAAGGTATGAAAAAGCGCACACCAAAGGAAACGGTGAAACTTTTACATAAACAAAGAGCTTGGTGCTTGTTTATAGTTTCAATCCGTCTATTTAGTGCGCACTATTTAGACATGTTTGTTTGATCTGTTGAATACAGATTTCTAAGATTCTATCGTATTCGAACCCAGTTTTATAACCCAGTGACATAGTTTTATTTTTGGGTTAATCCGTAGGCTTAGAAAACTATGTCAGAATCTCATGTAAATAGTTTACAGCATCTCAAAGACTCATTTTTAAAACTAAATCAGTTTTGAATCCTCCATTATGGAAATCCAAGTATTATAGTTATATAGTTAATTGAATAAGGAGATTGTTGATAGGAGGTGTTTAAAGAGTAATGCAAAAAAGCGTTTAGAATTCTTGTTTCTAAACGCTCCTATGTTTGATAGAATATAGCTTGAGATTTGATAAGGAAATCTGTAATAGGTGATGATGAATACTAAAAATATTGGATAACTTTAGCAAGAAACGAACCTAATGTGGGTTGATGTTTGATAGTTATACAGTATGAAAAATCCAGATATAAGACGAGATACGGGAGATATGTCATATGAATTGTTTTGGGGATTATAATAAGAGTTAAATGAGCATAATGGATTTCTGTTGAAAGATTTAGTTATAAGAAGAGGAGAATTATGGATATTGGGATTCGTGCTGATGGAATGACGACATCAGATTTTGAAAATTTTACTATTGAAATCGTTAAGAGAAAATTTAAGAATAGTAGCCTACATGGATTTAAGGAAGGAAAGGATGATGGTATTGACGGTATTGATGATATCAAATCTCCTTCTCTCATTATTCAAGCTAAACGGTGGCAGGTAACCAAAAATAAGACTACAGCCGTAAAACATTTAAAAGAAGAAATTGATAAAATTGCTCGGACGAAAGAAAAATATGGTTGGGTAACGGATTTTAAATATGTTATTGTTACAAGTATGGGGTTATCCCCTGCAAACTTAAAGGAGATTCGTGATTACGCGGATGAAATTATTCCTAATGCAATTCCGACCGATGATTATATCATTTACTCATCTACGTTAACAACTCTTTCTCAACAGAAAGAATATAGAGATATTTTTATGGATTATGGATTGTTGGAGAAGGATATTTCAATTATCCTGAAGAGTGATCGACTGAAATCGGTAGAAGCAGAATCACATGAATATTTTTCAGATTTTGATTCTAAATATTTTGTTGAAACACACTTTCTAGGAGAAGCCTATCATATTTTACAAAAGGAACATATTTTATTAATTCAAGGACCCGCGGGAATTGGAAAAACAACAACTTGTTCAATGCTAGGAAATTTATTTTTAAATAATGATGATAATACCTTTGATGTTATTGTTCGTAGAGTGGAAGAGATTAACGAGGTCCTCAAATTATATCATGAAGTTTATAGGGAGAGCGAAGATAGGAATCTTTTTGTAGTTTTTGATGATTTCTTAGGACGTAATAAGTTTGATGTTGAAGAGAGGATACTGCAAGATATAAGAAAACTATATTCCGCATCAACTTATACTAATAATCTCTTTATCTGTTTAAATTCTCGAACTCAAATTCTTCAAGATGCAACATCAATGAATTCTGAGTTTCAAAAACTAATAAATGAAAAATTTTCAGAGGAAAGAAGATTTATTATTGATCTATCTAAGTACTCGGATAAAGAAAGAGCTCATATCTTTAGGAAAGTTTTTGAACGAAAAGCACACTATCTTGAAAACGATGACAAGAAAGAGCTTGTAGAAAAATATAACGATCTTATTGGAAGAGATTGGAAAAGAATTGTACACCATCGAAATTACTTTCCTAGGTTAATAGAATTAATAGCAAATAATTTTAAGGATTCTAACGAAAATTTTTATGATTATGTAGTATATAATCTTGAGCATCCTAATCAGCTTTACAATAATTTATTTAACAATCTGAAGGATGAAGAAAAATATTTGTTATTTTCTTTATTTCGATTCGATAGCTTTCCTATCAAAGAAGAGTGGTTGATGAACTCACTTCAAGCTTTGAAACTTAATCCAATATTTGATTTTCAGAAATCGTTAAAAAAACTTGATGGTTCATGGCTTACTTTTAAAAAAGAAAGTTTTGATGATGACAGTATGGTAGACTTTTTTAATCCTAGCATAATTGATTTTTTAAATGATAAACTAAAAGGGTATCCCAAAATAACTGAAAAAATAACTCAGAATTCTATTTACCTTCACCAATTATGTAAAGGGGTTGATGATTATGTATTGGGTAAATTAAATGATTCGCAGAATATATTTTTTAGTAAACTATTAGCTAATTGGAACAACTTCGAAGATAAAGACGATTTTATTGGCGAAAAAATCCTAGCTATTATATATTTAAGTCAATTTTCAAAATTTAAGGATGATTTTGAGGGGTTGATGAGAATATATGATGGGAGGAATAATTTAAATATTTATCGGAATGGGTGGAGTAATATTATTAGTCAGATTTATTTTTCTGATGATAAAGCAATGAAAATAATATTTTTGAGTATTCTTGATGATGAAAGTGTTTTAGATAAACTAGTAAATAGTCCTTATCTTGAATCGGAAGTACTAGATGAAATTGTAGATTCAATTAGTGAGATAATTTATGAGGTAAGTATAGAAGATGATGATTATCAAGAAGGTTCTTTAAAAGAGATGGACTGCTATAGCGTTTTTAGACAGAAAAAAATTGAGTTGCTCCAAGATTATTTAGACAGTAGCAGTACTTTGGAAGAGGAAGACGTTGATTTTAGTAATGACCCTAATGGTTTTGATTTAGGTTTGGAAGTTGATGCACAGGTTTCAGAATTTCAAGATAAGCTAACCGGTAAGTTAACGGAAACTTATCAATGGGATGATATTGAAGTAGAAAAATTTGACTATTCAAGATTACAACACCATCTTGAAGAATACTTGCAATGGAAATATGATAGCTTTTCATACGCAGATGAAGCTTATGATAGATGGAGAGATGAGCAACTTGAAGAAAGGTATTCGTTAGAGAGTATTTTAAACAAACCATTGTTATAAAAATTTAAAACAGCGCTATCACAAGATAGTGCCGTTTTTGATTATGATTACATAGAAGATACTGTATTGTCTATTTTTGGTCTTATTGAAATGATCTAAGTTTATTTTAGTTTAGTTTTGGGAATCAAGAAAGGCTTTAAATCAATATTTCTAACGTTAACAAGGCTTAAACAACCTTGGAACAAGTTTATAATATCATGCAAAATACTTTACCATTTACTACATTCAAAATAACAGAATAATACAAATGAAATTTAATCATAATAATTCAAGGTATACTATAACCATCAATTTGATGAAAAAAGGGAAGTTACTGCAATGGGAAAATACGAAGTATTATTAAAAAATTGTGATAACTTCTATAAATATTTAATTCAAACTGCCCCTAGTGGAGGTAATATTCATGAATACAATACTACGAGCGTGTAATTTAAGTAAATCGTTTGGTTTACAAGAGGTGTTAACTAATATCAATTTTGACATTCAATCAGGAGATATAGTTGGCTTGATTGGAAAAAATGGCTGTGGAAAGACTACTCTAATGAAGATGATATTGGGTTTTACATCACAAACCAAGGGTTATATCCAATTTGAAGGTGATCCGAATTATCATACTAAAAGGAAGACATTAAATAAAATCGGTTTCCTCCTAGATTGTAGGCTGTTTGAAGATTTCTCTGCATATGATAATTTGAAATTATTCTCTATGTACTCTTCAACAGTTAATGAAGAAAATTTAGATGACCGAATTGAGAGGTTGTTAAAGTTTGTTGGTTTAGATAATAGTAAAAAACTAGTAAAATCTTATTCTTTTGGTATGAAACAGAGATTGGGTTTGGCACTGGCATTACTAGATGATCCTGAATTTTTGATTTTAGATGAACCATTTGTCGGTTTGGATCCCACCGGAGTTAGAGTTCTTCTAGATTATATTGTAAAGTTACGTCGGGAAAAGGGAGTTACGATACTAATCTCATCACATCAGTTACATGAAATTGAAGAAATTTGTGACTATTTCTTATTTATAAATGAAAAGAGTATTGAAAAACATTCTAAACTAGGGGAAAATCAAATAGTTATTACTTTGGGACATGTAGTACCAGAGTTGGAACAGGACTTAAGAGATATGATTGATATGAAAGAAGGTCAGATAACTTTACCAAAGGATATGTCGTTGCTGAATTCAACATTAAAGCTTATTTACAAGTATAATAGTGAATTAAAAGATATCACAATAAATGATTCTACAGAAGAGTTATTTAGGGGGTGAAAAAATGCAATCGATAATATTAGCAGAACTATATAAATTACTGAAACGGAAAAATTTTATCATATTAGCAGTGTTATCTTTGTGGTCGTTAATTTACGGATTAGGCGCTTTTTTACATTGGGATTTTGTAAAAATTGGTGCTAAGTTGGATTTAGTTACCTTTATTACAACGATGTGGACGTTTTTATTGATATTAACTATTCCACTATTATTAATTTTGTACACTGCTTCCTTTATTTTAGGAGGAGAAATCCAAGGAGGGCAAATTTTACTAGAAGTAAACCGAGTATCTAGTAAGAAAACGTTGATTATTTCTAAGTATATAGTTGTCATCTTATCAATCTTATTTTTGTATGTACTGAACTGCTTATCATCACTCATCACTTATATTTGTTTTTTATCTCGAAGTGAGTTTGGTTACGTACATTTTTGGGAACTGCATTCTACAAATATGCAATCAATAATAATTAGTTTGGTAAATTTAAGTTTCATTATTTTATTGGCTAGTGTAGCCTTTTACTTATCGTTATATGTTTCGGCAATAGTAGCCGCATTTGCAAGTTTAGGTGTTTATTTTTTATGTCAACTTTTGTCATATATTGCTATTATTTCTAAATTTGTTCCGGGATACTTTTTTATTGTATCGAATTATCGTTTTTCATTGGAATTATCTATAGTTCACTTGATAGGTTATTTCTTGATTTGTCTGTTATTATTGATTACTACTACGAAAGGATTTGAAAAGAAAGCATTATGAGTGATATAATATTTCAAAAAGGAATTCATGAAAGCACATGTATAAAATAGCAATTTGTGATGATGATAGTCTACAAGTTAGTCATTTAGAAACTCAAATTTCAAAGTATTTTGATGAGATTAATGTTCACTATGAGATTGATGGCTATTATAAAGGAAATCGTCTAGTAAAGGCGATGAGCACTCAGGCAGATAACTATCAATTGATATTTTTAGATATTGAAATGGAGGATATTAATGGTATTGAAACTGCAAAATTATTGAGAAATTTAGATAAGAGTTTCGTCTTAATCTATGTTACAAGTTATGAGCAATATGCTTTAGAGAGTTTTGAAGTATCTCCGTTTCGTTATCTTATAAAACCTGTATCTACTGAAAAATTGAGAGACGTTCTTAGTGATGTTCTCGTAGAATTAACTGCTAAACAGAAATTCTTATTTTATCAAGTAGGTATGGAACATTTTCAAGTAATCTTAGATAATATTGTGTGCTTATATTCTGAATTTGGTCGAAAAATCCACCTTGAGTTGGTTAATGATAATAGCGTGTTGTTTTATGGAAAAATATCAACACTTGAAGAAGAGTTACCTCAAACACATTTTATTAGAGTCAATAGCGGTGCAATAATTAATCTAGACTATGTTGTATCTTTTAATAGAAATGAAGTAACGATGATAAATGGTGACTGTATTACTATTAGTAGAAGTCGAAAGAAAACAGTAGTAGCAACTTACAATCAGTTTATTGAGAGGAGTTTTGGATTATGATTGATTTGTTTAAAACAATTGGAATCCTCTCTCTTTTTTTATTTCAAAGCTTTGTTATTTGGATTTATTTACTACATTTTTTTGTTGTCAGAATACCTAAAATGAGATTTTATTGTTTTATTTTTTGTATTTATTTTGTTGGTAGAACATCAATAACAGTGGATCAGACCACGTTTATTGATTTAAAAATTTTTTCTTTATTTTGTACTTTCTTGATTCTTTTCTTCTTTTTATCTGGGGAGGTGATGAAAAAAGTATTTCATTTCTTATTTCTGACTTTTTGGTTCTTGATTCAAGAGGATATTGCAGGTTTATTATTTAATCATACGCCAGAAACTAAAGTATTTGTTATTCTTTTCGTTCAATTTTTATTGATGCTGTTGACTCTTTTCTTCATATTGGGATTGAAGCGTTTCAAAGTAGATAATTTAATAGGTCTGAATAAAATGGAATATGGCTTTCTTTCAGTTACTCCATTTTTTTCTATTATTCTGCTGTTACATAAGGTAGCGCTGCCTCTAGTAAAGGTTCTTGCATTTGATAGTTATTTGTGGTTAATAAATATTGTTATAATCGTGCTTTACAATTACTTAAGTGAAAAAAACTACAATATTATCAAAAACAAAGTAGCTTTTGATGAAAATAGTATGACTAGTGAAATTATAAAGCAAGAAAAGGAGCTAGCCGTTCTTAGACATGATTTGAAAAATATTGTTTCTTCAATAGATTTTTATGCAGATAATAGTGATTATGAAAATATTAAAGTAATAACTCGAAAGATACTGGGACAGGAAGTATTTAATCGTAAGATTACAGGTTGTATACCTATTGATGCTGTGTTAAATCAAAAAATATCTAAGATGAAAAAAGATGGTATTCTACATAATTTAGATTTACAGGTTCCATATAATTTAGACTTAAGTACTATTGCGATTGATTCATGTGCCATTCTTGGGAATCTTCTTGATAATGCTATAGAAGAAATTGAACGTAATAGCTTAGAAGAACCGATTGAAATAGCTCTGCGTTTTAAAAATAATAAATTAGTTTTCAAAGTTGCTAATCCCATCAGAACTTCTAATGTAGATGTTAATTATGATGGAATGAAGTCTATTAAATCTCCTAACAGACAAGGTATAGGAATAAAAAGTAGTTATGATAGAGTCATGAAATTAAAGGGGCACCTAAACATTACTGTTCAGTCAAATCAATTTATTGTACTAGTTGTGATTCCGTTAAGGATGAAATGAGTTTTTATCAAATCTATATTTAAACTCTGCTAATAGGCAGAGTTCTTTATTTAAGATCTATCGTACTATCAATTCTCAACAGAAAGTAAATATCTTGCTTTTGGGCTAGGAAGTTAGTAGTTATGTGGTAAATTGAGTCATAGGAATAAATCTCTTTCTAGTAATATTTCGCAACTCTACTATAACGGATTTATTCCTTTTTGTGTTTACCCAACTTATTTTACACTACCAATAAATAGACCTTTGCAGTGAATATTAGGAGAAATATTAATCAAAAATGCCTCACTGATTAAGTGAAGCATTTTTGATTACATAGAAGATACTGCATAGTCTATTTTTAGTCTTATTGAAATGATTTCAGGTTATTTTAGTTTAGTTTTTGGAATCAAGAAAGGCTTTAAATCAATATTTCTGACGTTAACAAGACTTAAAAAATCTTGGAACATGTTTTGCATGTTCATCATAATAGTTTCTAGATTCCTTTCATATCAAGGGGTTAGCCCTTGTTTCTTACTTTTTGATGCCTTAATTTGGCTTATAGAATAGGCAGTCAAAACCTCAACTATTATACCATGTTTAGCCTGTTTGACAAAGTGAGGAGAAGTATTGGAGGAATTTGTTAAGACTTGATTTTTTCTTGTTTATAAAAATGTTAGAGCAATTACAAAAGCTACCAATCCTTGAATTGTAAGACTTGTTAAAAATAGTGTACAATGGTTTATTGTTAATCCAGTCAAGAGATTGTTTGGTCGTAGAAGAGGAAAGCGAAGATGACAATGAAAAAAAGCAATATTTTAGGGATTTTTGTAGGACTATTTATAGGGCTGGTTACAATTTTAGGAATGAGCCTATTTAGTTTTTTTAATTTAAAATACCACTCTGTTTATTATGCTCAGCATATTCCTCATAAGGAGGGGACAGAGTCGGACATTGTTATGCTGATGGAGAATATGGGTTGGGCCTATACACCGGAAATAGAAGGTATTAGCTATGATGATGATGGAATGTACGCTATAACTAGAGAAAAAGGAACGAAAACGTCTATATTAGGTCTTTCAGGTGATACTCTATATTTTAGTTCGGCATCGGGTGATGGCTATCTTTTAAATCATGATTTTTCTATCAAAACTGCCCTTGACAAACGTTATCACAAGATTAAATATAATCAACGAAAAGTCCTAAAAGAAATTAGAGAGACCGTTCAACCTGTGATTGATGCTCAACCAAAACCATTAATCAATCTTCAGTGGTTGTTTAATTTAATTTATCAAAGTAGGTTTAATTAGAGAAAAAGAAAGATAAGGCAAGAATGAAAAAAAGCAATATTTTAGGGATTTTTGTGGGACTATTTTTAGGGCTGGTTACAGTCTTAGGAATGAGCCTATTTATCTTTATTAATTTAAAATTTAACTCTGTTTATTATGCTCAGCATATCCCTCATAAGGAGGGGACAGATCCGGACGTCATTATGTTGATGGAGAATATGGGTTGGGCCTATACACCGGAAATAGAAGGTATTAGCTACGATGATGATGGGTCGTATTCTATAACTAGAGAAAAAGGAACTAAAACGTCTGTATTAGATCTTACAGGTGATACTCTATTTTTTCATTCCGAATCAAATGATAGGTATCTTCTTAATCGTAATTTTTCTGTCCAACATGCTTTTGACAAACGTTATCATACTATTAAATATAATCAACGAAAAGTCCAAAAAGAAATTAGAGAAACTGTTCAACCTGTGATTGATGCTCAACCAAAACCATTAATCAATCTTCAATGGTTGTTTAATTTAATTTATCAAAGTAGGTTTAATTAGAGAAAAAGATAGCATAGAAGCATTTTGTAAGATTATTTATACCTAAAGATGAGTTTATCTATATTGTGGCATTTACTGTGGATATAATTCAGGACACCTTGCAGGGTGTCTTTTTTGTTTACTAAATTTGGAGTATTACTACAGATTTTAAAGCTTTTTAGAGCGTGTAGAATTATTCATGTGCGTGCGTTGTATACCACTATGAGAATTTTTCTAAAAGGTAGTGATTTGACATTGATTGAAGACTATATCATTCAGCTTTGGGAGAACAAACTAAATAATAGAATATGAAAATGTCTTAACTGGAAAACATCTTATGAAGTCTTTTAAGGGGAAAGTATGCACTTAATTTGATAATTCAAGACTAAAAAACACACGGTTATTTTTCCGTGTGTTCTTTGATATAAGCTAGTTTTTTCTCTCGACTTTTTTTCTTAAAGAGTGCTTCGGCGCTCATGGCTTCAGACTTGCTGTCAAAGGCTTCTGAGTAGATGAGTTTAACTGGTAGGCGAGCTCTGGTATACTTGGCGCCTTTGCCTGAGTTATGGGTTTTGAGGCGGCGTCCGACGTCTGTGGTGTAGCCTGTATAGAGGGTTCTATCGGAACACTCGACCACATACATGTAGGCCTTGCTATCCTTTTCTGCCATCGTTTAGGACTCACTTTCAGCCTTTTTTCCAAAGTAAATCTCAAAGATTTCGTCGGTATAGTCGCCATTTTCCTTATGCACAAAGAGAGGTGGAAGGATTTTCAAGCCATCTGTCGAGCCGTCTTTAATGGCTTCAATCAGGAGCATATTTGCCTCACGTCCCATCTTAGGATAGATAAACTGGATGCGTTTAGGTGCTAGATTATATTGGCGCATGGTGTCGATGATATCCAAAAAGCGGTCAGGGCGATGCACCATGGCAATGCGCCCATTAGATTTAAGGGCATGACGTGCGACCTGGCAAATTTCTTCCAAATTAGTCGTGATTTCGTGACGGGCCAAGAGGTAGTGCTCTGACAGATTCTTCTTAGATGTTTCTGTCGCCTTAAAGTAGGGAGGGTTACAGAGGATAAGGTCCACCTGAGATCGTGGGGTATGGTCAAGCAAATTTTTTAGGTCGTCATTGACAACAGTCACCTGATCTTCTAATTGATTAAGAGTTACGGAACGCTGGGCCATATCAGCCAGGCGTTCTTGCAGCTCAACCAAGGTAATCGGTGCCTCAGTGCGTGTACTGGCAAAGAGGCCAACGGCACCATTTCCTGAACAGAGGTCGACGATTAATCCCTTTTTTGGAATTTTTGGGAACCGAGAGAGGAGGACACTGTCAATAGAATAGCTGAAGACCTCCTTATTTTGAATGATTTTTACATCTGTGGAGAAGAGTTGGTCAATGCGTTCTCCATCTTTTAAAATTGGATTTGTCATAGCTTTTATTGTAACAAAAAACAGCTCCCAAAGGAACTGTTGTGAGTGATTACTCTAGGACACCGAAGGTATATCCTTGATTTTTGAAATATTCGATAATTTGTGGAAGGGTTTGAACAGTAAGTTCTTTACCAGCAGTGTCATGCATAAGGACAACCTTAACATGACTTTCAGGGAAATACTGTTGAGAACCATCCATGTAGGCCATCATAGTTTCAGATGTGGTTGGGCGAACAGAGGCTGGTTCTGCATCTCCGCAGAGCATGTTCCAGTCAATCCACTGGATACCTTGATTGGCGAGAGCATGATCGGTTGCCTCCAATCCTTGCCATGACATATGACCACCAGGGTAACGGAAAATTCTTGTTTTGAAGTCCTTACCTAGGATGGCTTGGAAATTGGCATTGGTTTGGTCAACTTCAGAAACAATTTGACTTTTGTTGGGAACACGCCCAGGATAAAGTAGGTTAAAGTTGTGGCTAAGGCTATGGTTAGCAATAGCGTGTCCTTCTGTAATTTGGCGTTTGAGTATGTCCGCATTTTCTTGACTAATGGTATAACCAATGTGGAAGAATGTTGCGTGAACGCCATACTCTTTCAGAATATCCATGACTTGTGGTGTCAAGGTAGGATCAATCCCGTCATCGAAGGTTAAAAAGACAACCTTATCGTCAACATCTTGAGATACACCTCGGATAGTGTTATTAACAGCAGTAACGTCGTAGGCATAATCAGAGGCTTCAATGCTATGGTTACTACCTTTTTTGAGTTGTTTTTTATCTTTTTCTTTAGCTTGTTCTGAAGAAGAATTTGCTCCGTTAGCTACTTGTTCAGTTTTTTCAGTCTGAGCTGGTTGTTCAGCTTTAGAATTGTGGCGTTGTGACAAAACAAAGCCTAGAATAGCCAGTACGGCCAAGTTAGCAATGATGAGGCATAGATTAAGTGCCTTCCTATTTTTCCCTATAATCTCAATACTTCTTTTCATAATTACATTATAGCTCAAACAATTAGAAACTGCCACAACATTTCCAATTGTTTTACAAAGAAGTTCTTTAATTTCAAGAAAAACTTGCAGAAAGCCTACTACAGTGGGCTTTCTGCTTTGTCTTAAATCGTTGATTTCTGAGTTTGCTCCCCTTTTTGCTCCCCCTAGAGGGCTTTTAGTGCTGTTTCGTAAAACGAGACGGCTTTTTTTGCGTTCTCTTTTGAGAGATGGCTATAAATATCCATGGTCATGGATAGAGTGGAATGACCTAGGCGGTATTGTAATTCCTTGTAAGGTATTCCAGAGTTAAGCAGTAAACTAGCGTGGGTATGGCGGAAACCATGAAAGCCAATGTTAGGAACTCCAGCATGTTTAAACCGAGTTTTTAGACGATTACCCAGAGTTTTGTTACTTGGGTAATCATGGATAAAATCAGAGAATACAACTGTTTCAGTTCGTCCTAACTTCCAGGCTTCCTGAATTTGTCTAAGCTGGTAAGTTTTCAGCATGGTAATAGTTCCCTGGTCTATATCTATATCCCGATAGCTTGCTTTTGATTTTGGGCTATTGATTTGCCCTAGATGGTTTAGTGTCTTGGTAATGCTAATGGTTGCATTACCAAGGTCAATATCAGACCAGCTAAGTGCTAGGGCTTCATTGATACGGCAACCAGTGGCCAGCAAGAACTTGTATAGGGTGGCTTCATACAGATTTCTGTACTTGGCCTGGTCCAGTCCTTCCAAGTAGTCGAGAAACTTTTTTAGGTCTTGATTTTCAAAATGCTTGACCTTTTTTCTCTTAGCCTTTTGAGTGTTACGAGGTAAGACGACATCACGCGCAGGGTTAGAAGATATTGCTTGCATGGTCACGCCATACTGTAAAATACGTTTATTCAGCGCGTGGATTTTATCATAATGCAGATAAGCGCCAGGCTCCCCTTTGTTTGTTTTGTCAGCCAGTTTGTTAACTATGCTTTGAATGAGTGGCGTAGTCAGCTTATCGAGCTTATAGATCCCAAAGAGTGGCAAAACATGGTTATCTAGTAACTTCTTAACGTTGTCTTGTGTGTTGGGTTTGACAGTATACTTGTAGCTTTCCCACCATAGTTCAGCCAATTCCTGATAACTTGCTATTGACGTAGCTTGAAACCTGGTAAAGCCGTCTTGCTGGAAGGCTATTTTTTCTTGTTTGGCTTTCTGCTTAACCTCCTTTTGTGTCCGACCCGTTACTTTGGTCTTAACCTTCTTACCTGTTACCTGGTCAACTCCCAGATATACACTAGCACGGTACACAGTAGCACCGTTTTTCTTTTTTACTTCAGTTATTTTCATGATAAACCTTTCTAAACATCAGCAGGCAAGCCGTAATAAAGTTTTTAGAGTGGTTTATATGTTTTAAGAGATAGTGATATATCAATCATTACAATTTCGTTTCTTCGCAAAACGAACAAGCAAATAATGAGCTGATAAAGAATGAAGTTCGAGCGAAGTAAGAGAATCCACGCGCTTCAGGATTGTTGAACATTGTGGCGCGTGGGTATTAAAAGTTCCTACACGTCTAAGGTATAGACAAGTATGAACATATTCCGCCAATAAAGGGCGATTTTGCTATAGTTGGCAGTTGATACGCACGGGTTAGATGGTTCTGTCGCTACCGACAACAGTAAAAATCTTGATATGGGTATCTTCTGAAGGTGGGAAATCTATCACAATATCATCATAAGCTGGATTGATAGAAACCAATCGCAGGCAATTTGTTTCGGTATAAACACGTTTCAAATAGGTTTTATCGTTAACCACAACGGCGCAAACTTGGCCAGAGTATGACGATATACCCTTATCTATCAAGTAAACAACGTCGCCGTCTTGATAGTTTGGGGTCATGCTATCGCCGTCAACGAGTGAAGCTAAGTCATGAGCTGGGGGTTCATTAGTAACTTGTACTGTTTTTGTATCATAGTCATCATAGCCAAAACCATAACCAGCGGCCAGACTTGAAACTGCCTTGACATCGTAAGTAATAGCCAATTCTTCCACGATTGAAGCTTCTTGTTTTTGTAGTAACTGCTCAGAGGTTTTCAACAAATTATTTTTATTAGCTTCATCTAACTTTGAATAGTTAGATAACAAAATAGCTTGTCGAGGGTCAAAGTTAGAAAAAGGAATGGTGGAACTCTTTTCCTCAATCAAATCAGACTTATTTACACCAAAATAGTTTGCCATTATTTCTATTTTGTCTATACGTGGATAGGTCTTTGCATTGACCCAATCAAGAACGGTTGTATATTTGAAATCTAAAGCCAGTGCCATTTGGCGAGGGTTTAGACCTTTTTTGTCTAGCAATCTCTTTATATTTTCTGCCATTATCTGCTTATTTCCTAGCGACATAACCGCACCGCCTTTCTTTATGTTACGGTTTAATTATACGGTTAAAACATACAGAAAGCAAGAAAAAAAGAAAAAAGTAAAAAAATAATTAAAAAACGCTTGACAAGTACGGTAATACCGTTTATACTAAAAACACGGTTAAGCCGTTCATAAAATAAAGGAGGAGGTGAAGCAATGAGCAAGTACACACTGAAAGCTCTACGAGCTAACGCAGACATGAAGCAAACCGAAGTGGCTGAAAAACTTGGTATTTCTACCACTACTTGGAGCAAATGGGAAAACAAGAAGCGTTTTCCAACCGTTGACCAAGTCGAAAAAATTTCAAAACTTTTTAATGTGGCTTATGACGACATTATTTTTTTACCATAATAAACGGTTATACCGTTCATGAAGGGGCAGGCAAGCAATGAAGAGGAACTATACAAGGGTCATTGATGAAATGCGAACCACTCACGGGCTGAACTTGGTAGCTATTGGCCAACGGATAGGGACAGACCCCTGAACAGTTGGAAAGTGGGCACAGGGCAAACATAAGCCCAACAAGGAAAGTAGAAAAAGACTAAATCAGTTATACAGAGAGGTTAAGCAAGACATGACAACACAGCAAAAAGATTTATGTGATTTTTTTTGGGGGGAACTTCTATACCAAAGGAGAACCACAGACCACTATAAAAGCCCCTGACACGTTGGCGGAGGCAGAGCGGTATTATATCGATACACTAGCCAAAGCCATTGCAGAGGCTAAAAATATGGACGAGAAGAGCCGTCTGACAAGCAAGCTAACTCGATTCATGCAGGAGGTAGAACCACAATGGAACTAGTCTACATGGACGGCAAGAAAGAGCCGTATACTACGAGTGAAATAATAGCTGAATGCGTTGAAGTTACTCATCACACGATACAAGAACTTTTAAGAAAGCATAAAGCTGATTTTGAAAGCTACGGAATTATCGCATTTGAAATGCGTAAATTAGACGGGCGAGGGAGACCAATGAAAATCTATCGCTTGAATGAGCAACAAGCAACCTTGCTGATCACTTATCTAAAGAATACTGCACCAGTTCGTAAATTCAAAATGA
>OGKA01001363.1_pt1 | contig 20007 bp, 15 predicted proteins | sample 1572211 | NCBI WGS metagenome assembly OGKA01 (sample SAMEA2582125, study PRJEB24529) | metagenome | biome: Human gut stool | place: China | collected 2011 | reverse complement strand
CTACCTCCACCTTGGCAAGGTGGCGCTCTACCAGATGAGCTACGGCCGCATATCCATTGTGGCGCGCCGGGCGTTCCCGGCGACGTCGATTATTATACCGCAGCTTTCGCCTCTTGTCAACTACAAATTTGCATTTTTTGAAAAAAGGGACATTTCCGTCTCCCCACTGCGTACAAAGCTGCGCCGCCGTTCAAGTTTGCTGTAACTGACGCGAAGAAAATTTAATTGCTTTCCTTTCTTAATATCGTTATAATTAAGATTGTCAAATCGTTGCTGAACTTTCGCGCCTGCCGCTTCGGGCTGCTGCACCGAGGAACAGGCGTGTTTTCATGCAGGGGAGAATATAGGAATAAGGAGCAAACGCAATGTACAAGATCACGGAAAAGGTGGCGCTGAACCCCACCGTTACAAAGATGGTCATTGAAGCCCCGCTCATTGCCAAAAAGGCAAAGCCCGGCCAGTTTATCATTGTGCGCCCGTTTGAAGACAGCGAGCGCATCCCCCTCACCGTCGCAGGCTATGACCGCGAGAAGGGTACTGTGGACATCATCTTCCAGATCGTCGGCGGCACCACCATGGAGCTGAACAGCCTCGAAGTAGGTCAGAGCGTCCACGACTTCGTCGGCCCGCTGGGCCGCGCTACCGAGGTGGAAGGCCTGAAGAAGGTCTGCGTCGTCGGCGGCGGCGTGGGCTGCGCCATTGCGCTGCCCATCGCCCGTGAACTCCACGAGCAGGGCTGCGTTGTCCACAGCGTGGTCGGCTTCCGCAGCAAGGACCTGCTCATCCTCGAGGACGAGTTCAAGGCCTGCAGCGACGAGCTGCGGATCATGACCGACGATGGCAGCTACGGCACCAAGGGCGTCGTCACCGCTGCCCTCGACGAGCTGGTGGCTGCCGGCAACCAGTACGACCTGGTCATCACCATCGGCCCGCTCATCATGATGAAGTTCGTGGTCAAGACCTGCCAGAAGCACGGCCTCAAGAGCATCGTTTCCATGAACCCCATCATGATCGACGGCACCGGCATGTGCGGCGGCTGCCGCCTGACCGTGGGCGGCGAGACCAAGTTCGCCTGCGTGGATGGCCCCGACTTCGACGGCGACCTCGTGGATTTCGACGAGGCAATGGCCCGCGGCACCATGTACCGCCCCTTTGAGGCCAAGGCCCGGGAAAAGGCCTGCAATCTGTTCAAGACTCAGGAGGGAATGTAAAATGGCTTTCAATATGGACCCCAAAAAGTGTCCCATGCCCACCCAGGACCCCAACGTCCGCAACAAGAATTTTGAGGAAGTGGCTCTGGGCTACACCGCCGAGATGGCCGTGAACGAGGCCAAGCGCTGCGTCCACTGCAAGAACAAGCCCTGCCAGACCGGCTGCCCCGTCGGCATCGACATCCCCGAGTTCATCGGCCATGTGGCCGAGGGTGACTTCGAAGCCGCCTATCAGGTCATCAATCGTTCCTCTTCCCTGCCCGCCGTCTGTGGCCGTGTCTGTCCGCAGGAGAGCCAGTGCGAGGGCAAGTGTACTCGCGGCATCAAGAACGAGCCCGTCGGCATTGGCCGTCTGGAGCGCTTCGTGGCCGACTGGCACCGTGAGAATGTCCACACTGCCCCCGTCGTGCCTGCGTCCAATGGCCACAAGGTTGCCATCATCGGTGCAGGTCCTGCCGGTCTGACCGCCGCAGGCGACCTCGCCAAGCTGGGCTATAAGGTCACGGTCTACGAGGCCCTGCACGTCGCAGGCGGCGTGCTGATGTACGGCATCCCCGAGTTCCGTCTGCCCAAGGCCATCGTCCAGCAGGAGATCGACGGCCTCAAGAAGATGGGCGTCGATTTCGAGTGCAACATGGTCATCGGCAAGGTGCTCACCATCGACGAGCTGATGGGTGAGTACGGTTATGAGGCCGTCTTCGTGGGTTCCGGTGCCGGCCTGCCCCGCTTCATGGGCATCCCGGGCGAGAGCCTGAAGGGCGTCTACTCCGCCAACGAGTTTCTCACCCGCTCCAACCTGATGAAGGCTTATCTGCCCACCAGCAAGACCCCCATCCGCACCGGCAAGAAGGTCGCCGTCGTCGGCGGCGGCAACGTGGCAATGGACGCTGCCCGCAGCGCCCTGCGTCTGGGCGCTGAGACGGTCTACATCGTCTACCGCCGCGGCATGGCTGAGCTGCCTGCCCGTAAGGAAGAGGTCGAGCACGCCGAGGAAGAGGGCATTATCTTCAAGACCCTCTGCAACCCCGTGGAGATCCTGCCCGATGAGGACGGCTTCGTCAAGGCCATCACCTGCATCGAGATGGAGCTGGGCGAACCGGATGCTTCCGGCCGCCGCCGCCCCATCGAGAAGAAGGGCAGCGAGTTCACGATGGACGTGGACACCGTCATCATGAGCCTGGGTACCAGCCCCAACCCCCTCATCCGCTCCACCACGCCGGGCCTCGAGACCAACAAGCACGGCTGCATCGTCACCGAGGGCGACGAGGGCAAGACCAGCCGCGAGGGCGTGTACGCCGGCGGTGACGCCGTCACCGGTGCCGCCACCGTCATCAAGGCCATGGGCGCCGGCAAGGCTGCCGCCAAGGCCATCGACGAGTACATCCAGAACAAGTAAACGATACATATAGCAAAAGCAGGTCATCCCGCCGGGATGGCCTGCTTTTTGTTATCGGTAAAGATTTGCCGCCTCCGCGTTTTCCAGCGTCAGCAAGCGTATCTTCTTTTCGATGCCGCCCGCGTAGCCGGTCAGGCTGCCGTCGCTGCCCACCACCCGATGGCAGGGTACGATGATGGAAACAGGGTTATGCCCCACCGCGCCGCCCACAGCCTGCGCGGAGACGCGCTTTCCGCCGTTTATCTCCGCCAGCTGTTTTGCCAGTGCGCCGTAGGTCGTGGTCTGTCCGTAGGGGATCTGCAGCAGCAGCGCCCACACCGCCTGTCGGAAATCGGAGCCGATAAGATGGAGTTTCGGAGTAAAGTCCGGCTCCCGGCCTGAAAAATAGACGTCCAGCCAGCGGCAGGCGTCTCCCAGCACTGGCATTGTCCCCTCTTCATGCTCTGGAGGAAGCTTCGCCGCAAAATACTTCTGTGCCTCGAACCATACTCCGGTCATCCCTTCTTCGTCTGCTGCCAGCAGTATCTTTCCCAGCGGCGAATCGTAATGCATCGTATAGGTCATGACGGTTCATCCCTTCCTTTTCGGCTTTTGAGCCGGCGCGTAGTCCTTGAGGCCCGGCACCGCGCCGCCTGCTGCCGCCCAGAGGTAGAGGCTGGCCACGCTGCAATAGGGACTGAACCGGCGGCGGTACTTTTCGAACAGTTTCCGGTCGATTTTTCGGTGGTGGTATACCATCCGCAGCCCACGCTGGATGGCAAGGTCGTCGTAGCTGAACACGTCGGGCCGCTGCATACAGAAGAGCAATATCATCTCTGCCGTCCAGACACCGACGCCTTTCAGGCCGCTCAGCTCCCGGATGGCCTCATCGTCCGGCCTCTGCCGGATACCCTCGAGGTCAAATTCTCCGCTCTCGATTTTCCGGGCAAAGTCCGTAATGTATTCAGCCTTTCGGAAGGTCATGCCGAAGCTCTGCAGCTTCTCAACCCCGGCTCCGAGGACGGCAGCTGCATCCACCACGCCGAACTCGTCCCGCATCCGCTTCCAGATGGTCGCCTGCGCTTTCGTGGAGATCTGCTGGCCGACGATGTGGTGTACCACCGCCGAAAAGAGGTCGGTATCCACTTCCCTCTCGATGTGTCCCGCCTGTGCGATGACCGCCGCCATCCGCTCGTCTCTTGCGCTCAGATACGCCGTTTCCGCTTCGCCGTATTGGAAATACATCTGTCCCGCCTTCTTTCTATACAACCTTTCGTTTGCTCATCAGTTGTTGATTTGATTATAACAGAAAGTACGAAGTTTTGCAATATAAAAGCGCTCTGCCAAAAAGCAGGGCGCTGAAGGTTTGTTGGCAAGCCTCTTCTTGGACGTTCAGGATGCGGCTCTCTTTTAAGTGACATCCCTGCTTTTTATCGGTACGGTGTACAAATCACTTACATTCCTTCTTCATGGCAGAATAGCCGATGAGAACAGTCCACACATAGGCGCAGGTCTTAGGGATCATCAGCATCCCGATCATAGGGATGGCATTGGCCCAAAGAACAACGGGAATGTAGAAACCGAAGCTCAGCACGATGGTCAGCCACATCCAGCGGAAAGCTGAGTCGTTGTGCTCCTTGGCGCTGCGGTAGAACAGCACGATAATCAGCAGGCCCATCAGTGCAAAAGGAATATTACGGTAAATGCCCCAGGACAGCGGGGATCCATCGCTCAGCCACTGGTTTTGCGGCATCATGCACAGGATAACACGCACAGCAGCCAGACCGTAGACGGCGGCAGTCAGGCCATTGCTGCCCTTGACCCGGTAGCGCTCACGCCAGACATAGTACAGCAGCACATAAAAGACTGTCATTGTCACAGAGGTGATCCACTTACCCAGACCCAGGGGAACGGTAAAGTTTTCAAAACCCGTGGTGCATAGAGCCAGCGCACGGGGAATCAGATGGAACGAGTCGCCGGCGCCCAGAACGACAGCCATCAGACCGAACAGCTTGAACTGGTGGCTGCCCTTGCAGCCGCGGATCATCAGGATACCGATGGTGATGACGGATACCAGATATACCGCATCAAAAACAGTTTCTACGATTGCTTGCATAGTTGATTGCTCCTTGTCGATACATCAAATTTATTGTAACACTGCATTTTTTTGCAGGGTCGTCTTAGTTTTTACGGTCATCAGGGGCTTGCCTGGCATAGCTGCATCCAACGCGCAGGATGTTGAAGCTGGCAGTGCTCCACACAAGGCAGGCGAGCCGCAGCAGGATACTGCGATGAACCTTCCTATGAGCGTCCCCTTTGAGTGAACAGCGTTCAATTTGGACGTTATAAAATTCCCACAGCAGTGTGGGAAGAAAATGCGGTCAATATAAGGTTCTGCGCACGATCTCCAGCACAGCGGCGGGGTCGTAGTCCTGCCGCAGCAAAGCAGACAGCATAAGCGAAAACAGCACATCGGCAAATTTTTCAACGGTGAATTGCTCATTAAAAGCGCCCGGACGGATTTTGGTATCCTGTTGCAGCACCGTACACAGACCGTTTAAGATATGGTGCCAGATTTGCTGCATGTGCCGTTTGCCATCGGCCTTGTCCTCCTGCATAAAGCCGAGAGAGTGCAGTGTGAAGAATCCGGGATACTGCTCATAGCCGTAGGCCATGCGCTCGTACATCCATTTGACACAGGTCTGCACGTCCTGAAATACGGCCTCGTCCTGCGGGCGGTGGAAAATTTCGCACCAGACGCTCTCGACCGTGGCGCTGATAAGCTCAGCCTTGGAGTCATAATAGTTGTAGATCGAGCCGACCGAGACCCCGCATGCCGAGGCGACAGAACGGATGCTGACTGCCGCCCAGCCCTTTTCCCGGATAAGCTCACGGCTGTTTTTTAAGATCTCTTCCTTGGAGGTCACGATCGTATTCATGTAGTCACCCTCAATATGAACAATGTTCATTTTTATTATACTGCCCCTTCCCACTTTGTCAAGAGGATTTCATAAAAGGTTTATATTTTTGTGGTCATCCCTTTCAGCCATGTTCACGGATGCTTTTCTGGTACACCAGCGCCTTGGGCATGAAAAGGTTTCGACCACACCTGGCACCTATGACCACCTATACCCAGACCGAACAAGCAACGTCGCGGGCCGGCTGGAAGCTCTGGCTTTCCCAGGGAAGAAGAAACCGTGATACTGGTTTGATTCTTCCTCGGGTGTTATTTTTTCTGTTGCTTTGGATGCGAAAAAGCCCCGCCTTCAAGCGAAAAATCTCGAAAGCAGGGCTGTTTTTTATACGTTATTCCGTTCTATTTTTGATGGATTCAAAAAGTCGGAAGGCAAATTTTTATTACTCGAGCTCGGTAAGTTCGGATTCTTACTAAACAAATTTGTTTAGTAATGCTATTCTTGAATGTTCGCTTTTCCATGAGATTGCTGTGCTAGATGTGGCTTGCTGATTTTTTAGTATCAGGATAGTATCACACAACCAGCGGGATCTCTGTGAGTATTATAACGTATTTACGTTCAAGATGCAACTGCAAGTTTGTCTATTACTTTTCATTCTTCAAAAACGTATCTCCTCATGTTTTCCCTTAACCTGTTGCCAACTTCATCCCTTTTAGAAACAAGTTTTAACACATAATCAATATAGTATTCTTTTTTCCAACCAAATTCATTCGGAAGTTTCGTATCCGGCAGCAGTCCCTTATCATTAATAATTTTCAAGGCAGACATGAAATCCTTTTCGCTTATTATTTTGTCAATTATACTAAGTTCTTGCGTATAAATTTCTTCAACATTCAAATTCGCATGTATGTTGTTTAAATTGTTTTTATAGAGTTCCATTGTAGATGCCTTCGTGCTTACTTGTTCCGTTATGTAGTTCAAACATCTCTGCTGGGTAAATAGTAGTGCTTGACTATTTTTATGCGTACTCAGGAATTCTATCGTTCTTTCCTTAACTTTTCTGATAATTTCTTCTGGGTGTTCCTGGTCTTGTTTCTGAGCTACTGCTTCAATTACCTCCGGCAAAAGAAAAAGTGATTCAACCTCTGCCACTTTGGGCACAAAAATATTTTGAGACCTCAGCTTTTCCACTTCACTATCAGAACGTCGATCTCTGTCAACGATTCCTTTTACCTTCATATAATGGAGTTGTCCTGTTTGTCCATATGTCTTCACGGCTTGAATCACAGCATTGCAGCTTTCCATGGAGATTACATTATATTCCGGATACAGCTTCGAGTATAGTTTTTTATCAATGCTTCGAGTCTGGGTACCCTCTACCAGCAAAACATTTTGTCGATTTCCTAAAATTTCAAGTTTTAATCCATCCGATGCATCTGCATCATCCAACAACTCATATTGCCACTGATTCTCTTTTTCAAATTCTTTTACCCATATAATTTGCGACTGCATTCTGCTTCTTGCAAATTCAAGATCGTGTGTTATGTACAGGAACACACAGTCTTCTCTTTCTTTTTCAACTGCGTCCCATAGCCGTGGCAAAATTGATTTATGAAGATGATTTTCAGGCTCATCAATAATAATTAAACTATTTTCTTTTGCACATAGCACTTCACCTATAAAGTAAAAAACAGCTCTTTCTCCATCACTCATTTCACTTCCATTATAATAGCCATTTTCTAAACAGTTTGAAACCTCTATTTTCCCAGCGCTTATTTTTAATTTGCGGTGTGAAATAACATTTTCCCATATTTCTTTTATTTTCTCCAAACGGGTCACATTATCAAAATCGGCCGCCCCGCTTTTGTGTTCTGTCCTATATTCAATTGCTTTTTCATATTCCTCTGTCACCAGATATTGCATCAATTTTTCATAGTCATTAAGCAAAAATGTCTCCGGTGCATTTCCCCATCGTCTGTTCTTTTTTCCATAGGAATATAACCATTTTTTATCCGTATCAGTCGTTCCATAAAGAAATTCTTCTTCCGCAGTACTGATTTCTGTCGGACGTACTATTTGCGGCATATTCAAAGATTTCTGTGCAGATACCCGATGTACCGGATATTCCGGATTATTTTCGTCAATCCACACGCTCATTCTCGTTTTTCCTGCACCATTTGCTCCTATCAGAACAATTGAACTTTTATTTTCAATATATTGTTTTTGTCCGTTTAAGTCTGGTATTCTAATTTTCATTTTATTCTTTCACTCCAACTTGCGAATCGCTGCCATCTTTTATTATTGGTACTTATCATCCTCTGCCATCAAGCTTCCGCCAATCCCAAAGAACTTATCAAAGAAGCTCTTCAGCTTATCAATCACACCCTGTTTTTTCTGCGCACGGCCACCGCCGCCAAAGCGGGAAACAGGCGGCATCAACTTGTCAATGTCAGTGCCCACAGTCTTAATCTCACCGTCACGGAACGCATTGGCCAGATATTTGCGCGTTTCCGGCTCCTTCAGCTTTTCCTCTTGGATGATCTTTGTAAGCTCTTTCTCTCGCTGTTCGGACACAAAGGTATTCCACTCTGCCATCACGTCATCCACATCGTTGACCCCTGCAATAAACGTTTCAATCAGCTGCTTTTTGCTGCGCAGTTCCGGGCTGGCATCAATCGCCTTGCGAATCGTGATGAGCACTTCTTTATCATCGCAATGGGTGTCATGGTACTTTTTGACCAGCATCAGAATGTAGTCAATGTTAATTTCGACCTGCCGAATCAGTTCCACCTCGAACACCACATCATCCGTGATGTCCTCTTTGGTTTCATCGTGCTTCTTGTTACGCCATTCATCCCGCAAATCTTGATAGCGGCCCAAATAGTCCTGTAAATCCCGTTCAGAGATCAGTTCGTTGCCCTTGAAATCATCAAAGGAGGACAGCAGGTTCCGCATCCGCAGCAGTGCACCAAACAGCACGATAAAGTCTTTCTGGTTCTGCTCCCCGTTGATTTGCGGCTCTGTCAGCGGGAACTTCTGCGTCAGGTCATCGATCATGTCCGTATAGCCCTGATGGTATTTTCCCTGCTCGTCCATATAACCGTGGTAGTAGTCCGCATATTTGCGCAACAGAACGATGCCGCCCGCATTTTTATCTCCGAACAGCGAGATAGCCGCATCCACCCGCTTTTGCAGGTTGCGGAAGCAGACGATATTGCCAAAGGTCTTGATGCTGTTCAAGATACGGTTCGTCCGGCTGAACGCCTGAATCAGACCGTGCATCTTCAGGTTCTTGTCCACCCAAAGGGTATTCAGGGTCGTGGCATCGAAGCCCGTCAGAAACATATTGACCACGATCAGCAGGTCAAGTTCTTTATTCTTCATGCGGAGTGATACATCTTTGTAGTAATTCTGGAACCGTTCACCATCCGTCGAGTAGTTCGTGTGGAACATCTCGTTGTAATCCTGAATGGCGGCATCCAGAAAATCCCGGCTGCTCTGGTCGAGATTGGAGGTATCTTCCGGGTTTTCCTCATCCAGAATCCCGTCTGTTTCGGCTTCATTGGCTCCATAGCTGTAAATGGTAGCAATGCGTAGCCGCTTGGTTGGATCTGCCGCCATCTGCTTTTTAAACTCCTGATAATACAGCTTTGCCATCGGCACAGATGCCACGCAGAAAATCGAATTAAAACCGCTGACGCGCTGTTTTTGCTTGATTTCATCCACCGCACCACGCTGGGCAGAGGCCACCTCTGCCACATTCGTCAGCAGATTAAACTCATACGATTTGTCTCCCCGATAGGTTTTCTGGTCGAAGTGGTCGAGGATGTACTTTGTCACCAGAGAAATACGCTTGGGAGCCATGAATGCCTTTTCCCGGTCAATGTCCCAAACCTGCTTGTCATCCATATCTGGCTCTGCATCCATCGTCTTGATGTAATCTACACGGAATGGCAGCACATTCTTGTCGTTGATGGCATCCACGATGGTGTAGGTGTGCAGTTGGTCGCCGAACGTCTGCGCCGTGGTGAAATAGCGTGGATCAGTGGAGCTTCCTGCGTTGACTGCAAAAATCGGCGTTCCAGTAAAGCCGAACAGGTGGTACTTTTTGAAATTGTGGACAATGGCTTTATGCATATCACCGAACTGGCTGCGGTGGCACTCGTCAAAGATGATCACAACGTGCTTCTGGTAGACTTCATGCCCCGGATTTTTCTTGATGAAGGTCGCCAGCTTCTGGATCGTGGTAATGATGATATGTGCTTCCGGGTTTTCCAACTGGCGTTTCAGAATCGTGGTGCTGGTGTTGGAGTTTGCCGCTCCCTTCTCAAAGCGGTCATATTCCTTCATGGTCTGGTAGTCCAAGTCCTTGCGGTCTACCACAAACAGCACCTTGTCGATGTAGGGCAGCTGCGATACCAGCCGTGCCGTTTTGAAGGAGGTCAGCGTCTTGCCGGAGCCAGTGGTGTGCCAGATGTAGCCACCGCCCTCGATGCTGCCATACTTTTTGTAGTTGTTGGCGATCTCGATGCGGTTCAATATCCTCTCGGTTGCCGTGATCTGATATGGGCGCATCACCATCAGCATCTTTTCTGAGGTAAAGATGCAATACCGGGTCAGCACGCTCAGGATCGTGTGCTTTGCAAAGAATGTCCGGGTAAAGTCGATCAGATCCGTCAGCACGCGGTTGTTCGCATCGGCCCAGTAGGAGGTAAATTCAAAGCTGTTGCTGGTCTTTTCCTTTTTCGTCTTGCCGTGTTTGGCGTCCTTGATGGCATTGTAGCGGGTGCTGTTGGAGTAGTACTTGGTATTTGTGCCGTTGGAGATCACAAAAATCTGCACATACTCATATAAGCCGCAGCCCGCCCAGAACGAATCCCGCTGGTAGCGGTTGATTTGGTTGAACGCCTCCCGGATGGCCACCCCGCGCCGCTTCAGTTCCACATGAACCAGCGGAAAGCCGTTGACCAGAATCGTCACATCATAGCGGTTATCATGCCGTGCACCGTCTGCCTGTTTTACCTCGTATTGATTGATGACCTGCAGGCGGTTGTTGTGGATGTTCTTTTTGTCGATCAGCGTGATATTTTTGGAACTTCCATCATCCCGGTGCAATACCTGCACATTGTCTTCCTGAATCTTTCGGGTCTTTTCAGGAATATGCTCGTTGGGGTTGGCAATTACATCACTGAAAAACTGCCGCCACTCCGTATCGGAAAACTGGTAGTGGTTCAGCTCTTCCAACTGACTGCGGAGGTTAGCAATCAGTTCATCCTCGGTATGCAGCGGCAGATAGATATAACCCTGCTCGCACAACAGCCGGATAAATTCTTTTTCCAGTTCCGCCTCGCTCTGGTAGCTGTCAGAACGCACCTTGGAGGGTTCATAGGCAGCAACAACGGTATCTTCATTGGTAGCCGCAACGATATTGAAAAAGGACATTTTCACACCCGCCTTTTACTCATACAAACCTGCTTCTTCTCGTTCCACTCGAATATCTCGCAGTTTTCTTCCCTGATAAAGCCAATGCACCGGTCCTTGTAGCGGATAGGTCGTCTGCATGATTTTTTGAGCCAACGCAGAAAGCGAATAGGTTTTACCCTGATACTCAATTTGCCTATCATCTTTTACAACGGCTACAACCTCAGGATGATTTTGCAGCACGATCTCTGCCCCCATCGGAATACCGCATTTAATAAATGAGAACGGGGCTTTGCGTTCTTTTGCTTCTTCCTGAATTTCAGCCGCAACTTCTTCGTCTGCAATCTCATGGCCTTCCGGGGTAAGGCGCTGCAGTTTGTCCATTGTGCCGCTTAATTTTGCAATGCTCTCCAAAAGCGCATAAGCATCCTCTTTTGTCATTGCATAAAACTCTTTTGTTCTTGTCTTGCCATCGAACGTATCAATAGCACGCAAATCAGGATTCAAACGGTCAATCAGGCTATGCAGTTCTTTATCTTGTAGCGGAGTTGAAACATCGTAAGTAGCATATACCCGAAACGCAAATGGGATGCACTCGCTCCGATTCAACTGTTTCAGTCGATTTTCGATATTGGTCGCATAGCCAATTTTTACATAATCGGGAAAAGAGGGATTTGTCAGGATATAAATTACACCTGCCTTTTTTGCTGCACTCACGTTGCAGCCACCTCCTTAAACGTCAACAATTTATCTCGATAATATTCATACTGCTTTTGTCTTGCTTCAATCTCTGCTGGCAGGCCGCTGGTCAAATCATTGCAGATTGCATCAAAGCGATCAAGGATAGAAACAATCCGTTTTTGTTTTTCAATCGATGGGAGATCAATTTGCAAACTTAAAATTCTTGTTGAGTTCAAGTCTCCACGTGCGCCCTCCTTTTTCGCAAGAAGTTCTTCCTGCTTTGCACAGATGCAGTAATACACATATCTGTACAATGCCATTTCCGGGTCAACTTCAAGATTCAAACAATGCTGGTTTGTTGTCAGCGGAATTTTATTGATTGCACATCTTCCAGCAGTCGCGCCCGAAATTGCAACTATTACGCAGTTCTCTGGAATCCACTTTGCCGCAGAATTTTTTACTGCACTCTCCGTAATGAAGCACTCCGTCTTGCAAATATCCCGGAATACCACTTCCTGCGTCCTCAGCCAAGGAATATTCCCGTCCTCGTAATATTCTGATACGCCTTTTTTCGGTGTTCCGCCAGAGCAGCTGTTCTTTACTACATCTTGCAGAGAAACAACCGCATAGCCAAACACATACTGCAAGAGCTTAATCAGTGCTCTGCTCTGCTCTGCTCTGCTCTGCTCTGCTCTGCTCTGCTCTGCTCTGCTCAAAATTGTGTTGCCATTTTCTGCAAATGTCAAGAGTTTATCACGGTAATACTCGTACTGCTTCTGCCGGGCTTCAATTTCAGCAGGCAAGCCAATGTTGAGGTCAGAACAGATTTTCTCGAAATTGTCTAGCACATTTACAATGCGGTTTTGGACATCAAGAGGAGGAACAGGAATCATAAATTTCTTCATATTTGAAGCCAATATATGTTTAACTGTTCCACCAGTTGTTATCTTTTTCAGTCCAGCTTTTCCCTCTGTTGATCTTAAATAATGCATTACAAATCTCGAATTGCAACGTCCTGCATTACTCATTATAATCAATGCGTGACAGTTTGATCCTGCATATTTATCATCGACAACCGCACACTCGCCTACATGACCAGATTGCACCATCAAAATATCGCCATCTTTTAATTCATTGCGAATATGTTTTTGGTGAAATTCTTTTGAAACATATATAATTTCATTATCTGAAATCACCCCATCATGGATGTTGGTTCCTTCCAAATAACGCACGCCTTGTTCTTCACCGGTAAAATATGGTGTTACCGTTCCAACAAAGCCATTCCGAATAAATGGAAATTCTTTTTCCATTGGCTTCCATTCTACCGGCGTGTTAAAAGTTAATAGCTTATCTCTATAAAAACTATACTGTGTCTTTCTAGCTATCATTTCTGCCGCAAGCTGTCTTTGTAGTTCTGTTACATTCTCCGTATAATCATCCAAAATTCGGACAATTTCATGCTGAACTTCAAAAGGAGGAACTGGCAAAGTAATGTTCACCAACGTATCCGGTGTCACTTCAATAACTTTTGTTCCGTGCGCCAACTTGCGCTTTTGTGAAAAAAACATCTGCGAATGGAAGTAGTAAACTAGATATTTGGCATTCTGATTGTGATGGATAATCGCCGAGTGTCCGCTAACAGCCACAGGCTCATCACCCAGCCATGCAAGGCATTTACAAACATCTTCAATGTTTTCGCTTGTAACTGCCATGACAATGTCATTGGGCTGTGCCATCTTCTGCTTTTTCGCACATTCTTCACTTATAAAGGTAAATGTCTTATCTGTGAACAGGCCATATTTTGTATAAATCTGGCCGTAATGGATGCACGGCACGCCCTCTGTAAGAAAATCTTTCTTTTGAAAGTTTCCTCCACGAGAAATTGTTGCAATTTCACCCAGTTTCTTGTATTCCACACCATTCGGGCAAAGCTCCCGGAGCAGTTCATCTAGCTTACTCATCCGCACCCTCTACTTTCTTTGCAATGTAGGTACTGTACAACGCCATCACCGCATAATAGTACATATCTTCCTGTGTTTCGATCAAATCCTCATCGAAAATAAAATCTTCTTTCGATTCAGCAAATACCCTGCAACAGTCAATAACGATTCGCATTGTCCAGAATGTCATTATTTTTTCCGGGCATTCGCCCAAGTTACACTGCTCCCAAACCATGTCCATCGGTTTCTGTATAAGCCAATTTGTTCTTCCTGAATGTCGATAGTCGTACATATAGTCATACAAAGTTATCTTGAATTTTGTATTTTTCTGTAGTCCATGCTCGTCTTCATGGAGTCGGGTGTTTACAAAATCCTCAAATCTGTATGGATTTACGGTTTCGATTTTTTCATCCGAATAACGTTCCATTGCCCGATGAAAGTATTTTGCCCCGCCATACAAAACATCCCGGCCAAAACAGTATGTTTTAATATCGTCTTTTAGGAGTTTCAGCGCAGCACTTACCTGTTCTTTAGAAACCTCTATTAGCTGAAAATTGGCTTGCTTCAGAATTTCCTTTTGGACTTCCTCACTACATCTTAAAAACTTAGTCGTTATCGCTCTATGATGCTTTCTTTTGAGATTCAGGCTTTTTGCAATCGCTGACAACGGCAAGTATTCTATTTCATCTTCATTATCAATCAGAAAAACTCTTGCCGCTTCTGCAACAGCTTTTTTCTGCGCCTCCACTTCCATTTGCTCACGCTCTTTTTCATGTGAACGCTGTAGCCCATAAATTGCAATCGTTAGCGCACTGGTTGCAAGAAAGTTCATAAGATCCCAATTCATTATAAACCTGTGCTTTCTTCCAAATACCTGTCAAAATCGCTCTGGTACAGCCGATCCTGCACCACACGGTACTTTTCAAACTCCGTTTCGGCGTGCATCTTTGCAAGCTGCGCCGAGATTTTGCCGGCATCCTTCAGCACTTCCAGATCATCTGCCTGCAAATAGATGTCCAGCCGCTTAGCCCAGTCCTCCATGGTCATGGGAATATGACGGCGGGCACGGTTCTCGGCAAGGTCGAGGTATGCCGAAACGATCAGCTCCATGGATTTCATTTCATCTTCGGTCAGGTAGTTTTTCGCCACCGAAACATCGCTCTTTTTGATTTTGCCGTTGGGAGCATCCTTCCATGTGTGAAGCCCCATGTGCGGCTTTTCGGCATCGGCACGCTCATAGATCAGCTCTGCCGCTGTATGGCGATGCACGGCATAGTGCATCTTATTCTGCACCTTTGCAAAGAACTCTTTTGTGGTCAGCGCATTGCGGTCATAATCCAGCGAAGTAGCGTAAATGTCGGTGAGTTTCTGGTAGAAGTTGCGCTCCGAAATACGAATTTCCCGGATACGCTCCAACTGCTCTTCAAAGTATTTCTTGGTCAGGACTGTGCCGCCGTTTTTCAGGCGCTCCTCATCCATTGCCCACCCCTTGATGGTGTACTGCTCCACGATCTGATTTGCCCAGACACGGAACCGCACCGCCCGCTGGTTGTTCACCTTGAAGCCGACCGCAATAATCATTTGCAGATTATAGTGGTTCACGCTGCGAGTAACCTGTCGGCCACCCTCATTTTGAACTATTCGGAATTTCCGAATAGTTGCCGCTTCGTCCTGCTCATGGTCAGCATAAATCTTTTTGATATGCTCATTGATGGTCGGAAGCCCCACATCGTAAAGGGTCGCCATCATCTTTTGCGTCAGCCAGATGTTTTCATCCTCGTAGCGCATCTCAATGCTGTCCTTATCCTCGCCCGTAGAGGCAACAAAGGTCAGGTATTCCGCCGCAGAAGAACGTACCAATGCAGAATCTTTCTTTTCGTTTTCCATTTCAGCCCTCGATTTCTGCCACGATCTGGTCAATGGCGGCCCGCAGTTCGTTTTCTCGTGCTACGATTTGCGCAATTTCAGCGTTCAGCTTTACAATGTCGATCTTCTCACGGGTATCCTTGGCTTCCACATAAGTGGAAACCGACAGATTGTAGTCATTTTCCTGCACCTCGAAATACTCTGCCAGATGGGAGAAGTGTGCTTCTTCTGCCCGCTGTGCAAAGGTGTCCACTATTTTGTTAATGTTCTCCGGGGTGAGTTTGTTGTTGTTCGTCACCTTGACGCACTCGGAAGAAGCATCAATGAACAGCACCTTATTGTCCGTTTTGCCCTTTTTCAGCACCATGATGCAAGTTGCAATGCTGGTGCCGAAGAACAGGTTGCTCGGCAACTGGATGATGCAGTCAATGAAGTTGTTGTCCACCAGATACTTGCGGATCTTCTGCTCTGCACCGCCACGGTACATGATGCCGGGAAAACAGACGATTGCCGCCGTACCGTTGGAAGCCAGCCATGCCAGCGAGTGCATAATAAAGGCCAAGTCTGCCTTGCTCTTCGGAGCCAGCACACCAGCTGGAGCAAAACGCGGGTCATTGATGAGCAGCGGATTTTCGTCACCGGCCCACTTGATGGAGTACGGCGGATTCGATACGATCAGCTCAAAGGGTTCATCATCCCAGTGCTGCGGATTTGTCAGCGTGTCCTCACAGGCAATGTCGAATTTGTCAAATTCAATGTCGTGCAGGAACATATTGATGCGGCACAGGTTGTATGTTGTGATGTTGATTTCCTGCCCAAAGAAGCCGTTGCGCACGGCATCCCGTCCCAGCACCTTTTCTGCCTTCAGCAGCAGCGAACCGGAACCGCAGGCAGGATCATAGACCTTGTTGATTTCCTTCTTGCCTACCGTACCCAGCCGGGTCAGCAGTTCCGAAACATCGGCAGGCGTAAAAAACTCACCGCCGGACTTGCCCGCATTGCTGGCGTACATGGTCATCAGGTATTCGTAGGCATCGCCAAAGGCATCAATGTCATGCTCTTTCACATCGCCAAGGTTCATATCTGCCACGCCGTTCAGCAGTTTCACGAGCTTCTCATTGCGCTTGGCAACAGTCGCACCCAGCTTATTGCTGTTGACATCGTAATCATCGAACAACCCTGCAAACTGCCCCTCGGAGGAGCTGCCCTTTGCGGATTCCTCAATGTGTCGGAAGACTGTTTCCAGCGTTTCGTTGAGGTTTTCATCGCTGGCCGCTTTTGCTCGTACATTGCAGAACAACTCACTGGGCAGGATGAAGAACCCTTTTTCCTGCACCAGCCCTTCCCGTGCCTGCTCTGCCTCTGCATCAGGCATATCCTCATAGCGGAAATCCGGGTTGCCTGCATCAATTTCGCCCTGATTGATATAGCTGGCAATGTTCTCCGAAATATAACGGTAGAACATCGTACCGAGAACGTAGCTCTTGAAATCCCATCCGTCCACTGCGCCGCGCAGATCATCCGCAATCGCCCAGATTGCACGGTGCAGTTCTTCGCGTTCCTGCTCTTTTTTGGTGTCTACCATTTTTATTTCCTCCATCAAATGCGGATTCCCGCATTGTTTTCTTTCATTTTAACATAGTAAATGTACCACTATTGGTACACTATGGTGTCTTTTTCTAAAAAGGATACACTTTCCCTTTATACTATCCTAGTAAAGCGTACCACAGCTTTTCCGTGATTGCAAGCCGATAAAAATTTCTATTGCATTTTTCAGCGAGATAGTGTACACTTTTTTCAATCTCGTCCACTATCTGCATCTCAGACGTGTTTCACATCAGTAAGCATCTACGGTTTTGGAGGGAAACAAATGAAAGTGAAAAAGACCAAACTGCCCGAAAATCTGTATCATTACACCAGCCTCATCAAGTATCGGATGATTCTTGCAACTGGGAAATTGCTTCTGACACCTTCCAATCTGAAATATGACAACGCCACACTCCATGACGAACCACTCTTTTTTAATGGGCAGAAAATTGGTTATAAATCCGTTGACAAATATGAAAACTATCACCCTGTCGTCTGGCTGACTGCCAATGACCATGCTGGTGCCAAAAATACCGGCCTGTCCAACGACAAAATCATGTGCCGCATTACCATCAGGACCAATGGTAAAATCTGGCGGTATCTGCCTTGGCGCACTTTCTGCGACAAGTACAACGCTGACCGCAGCGTTGCCTCAACCCTCAAACAAACCGCTAATGACTACCTGAACTGGTATGTCTGTGAATCTGAGATTCCAGTTGCGGACTTTGCAAAGGTCGAGTTTCTGGCTGAAGATGGCACCTACAAAGACGAGAAAGACATTCCCGGATTTGCTCTGACGGATATTGCCCCGGAACTTTTTGAGTAAAATATCACTTATATGTACAGACCCCCGCCAACATCCGCTGGCGGGGATCTGCTATGCTTACAGTTCTACGCTGTTCTGTCTGTTCTTCTTCTGGCTTCTATCCGCGGTCTGCTCCCGCTCCCTCATAAGCCCAATGACCTGCTGCATCTTTTCGGCACCGAAATAGTTCCATACTCGCCCGAAATCACGTTTCATCGCATAGAGCTGCTCATTTTCTGCCTTCACCTCTTTCAGCCGCTGGCTTAGATGATGGGTAGCTTTCTTCTCGTCCTGATAGAAGTGCAGATACTTATCCCGCTCATCCTTGACCTCCCAGTACTTCCGATGGAGGGCAAAGAGTACCTTCACCAACTTCTGGATCAGCGGCATGGCCTTCTTCTCCCGATAGCTTTTGGCGGTCTCAAATGTGGCTGCTTCTGGCACCCATTCTTCTGGCCGCTGGGAGTATTGCGCTGACAGGTTTTCCAAACCTTCCATAATGGGAGCCAGCTTGTTCAGCTTCTGGCTCTGCTTCTGGTAGGTCAGCTCTGCTTTCTGTACCCGCTGTTCAGCGGCTTCTACGGCTGTCTGCGCTGTTTCCAGCTGTTCCTGCATCTCGGTCAGGTCGGTCTGGCACTCCTGCTTGGCAGCTTCCAGAGCCGCTACCTCTTTACTACGCTCCCGCTTTTTGAAGTCCAGCACAGACAGGTGCTCTTCGTGGGTGCCTTTCTGCTCCCACTCGATGCCGTGCCGCTCCATCACGGCAGCAAGCTGCTCTTTTTCGGCGTTGATCCACTGGTTCAGCTCGGATTCTCGCTTGGAGCCGCCTGCAAAGCCCAAGGCCTTCAGAGCCTGCTTCAGGGAGACCTTGGTGTCCAGTCCTTTGCCTTTCCAGTCGGACACATACGGCACGAAGTCGATGTGCAGATGGGGCGTAGCTTCATCCATGTGGAGAAATGCTCCGAACACCCGCAGTGTCGGGTTACGTTCTTGGAAGCCCTGCATATACTCGTCCAGCAGTTCCTTTGCCAGTGCGCCGTTCTCGGTCAAGACACCCATATCATCTTTGTTGCCGATCTGGACGATCAACTCATGGAAGAGCTTTTCCTGCTTGCCTGTCCGCAGGTGCTCATAGTAGTCGTTGATACAGCGGTCCTTGCGCTTCTGCTTGGCATTGTAACGCTTCACTGCCTCGTCAAACAGTTCGTGGTACACCTTCTGAATCGGCTCATCCCTGTACACGACATTCAGGCTGCTGCGCTCCGGGTCTACGTTTTCAGCGGTGAAACTTCTCCGGTTATGGTTGAGGGAGCCGGAACCCCGCATTGCGGAAATGGTTTTTTTCAATCGCACGTCCTTTCTCTGTGGAAGTAACTGGTGCCGGACACGGCAAAGGCTTTGTTACTTTCGTCGAAAGTAACGCAAAAGCACTTTTGACAGACGTTCCGTCCATCAAAAGATGCCTTTGCGCCCTGCCGGGGGCTTTCGTCTGCGGACGAGATTTCGCCGCACCTCACCGCTGCCCTGTCCAACACCACCTTCCTGCGTGATTGCATTCACAGGAGCGTGACACGCTCCTGTCCTCTGCCAATAGAGGAACTCACCAGCGGAAGCTTTCTGGCACGCCTCGTCTGTCCAGATACTCCTGCCGAGCCTGCTCTCGCTGTTCCTCGGTGGGTGCTGTCTTGTACTGGGCATACAGCTCATGCCGCAGTATCGCATCCAATTTTTGCTCCAGACCCTGCTCAATGACCTCTTCGTACTCATTTTCGCCGCTCAAATGATAATGCAGCAAGGCGACGAAAAGTTCCTGCGAAATCTGCACATTTTTCATCATTATCACCGTTCCGTGTCGGTTGTGTCGATTGTGACGGTATTTTACATAGTAGCAAAAATACCGTCACAACCGTCACGAATCGTCACGCCCCAGAATTTTCCAACGTTAATTTGACCACTCTGCCCTCATGGGTGCGCTTGCTTTCGTACCGAATTCCATAATCGTTGTAGAGCCTGTCGGCACTCACGTTCAGCTTCCGGGTCAAGATGTTTGCCTGTATGCTCACACCAGACAGACGTTCCAGCAGCTCCGTGGGCGTACCGCTCCACTCTGGCTGTTCCGGGCTGAGCATCTTTGCCACCGCTTCCAGAAGCGGGTCGGGCGGCAGCTTCCAAAGTTCCGTTTCGGCTCCTTGGAACTCCCACACGC
>OGKA01001357.1_pt1 | contig 20100 bp, 15 predicted proteins | sample 1572211 | NCBI WGS metagenome assembly OGKA01 (sample SAMEA2582125, study PRJEB24529) | metagenome | biome: Human gut stool | place: China | collected 2011 | reverse complement strand
GCAATGCTCCTGTAAGCATAGCAGACCTCAAAGACGAACGCTGGTGGGGCAAAAGTTCAGAGTCTGCTCCACTCTATAATACTGACTGTTACCGTGTACTCCCTGTTGACGGAAAATGCAATGACGACGGTTTCAGTTGCAGGTACTATACCCGTACGCACTGGATATTTTATGAGGGAGGAGGCACAAATCCATGGGAGGACAATGTGAACAAGACATGGATTATGCGCAGTTTTTCCAACCAATGGTTCACACGTAACCATTGGGACAACAACCGTGGAAATTACCCTGTCCGCCTCATCGCAAGCCTCAAGGTGGATGAGTTCGGTGAGCGTGCTCCCCGACAGCTCATCCATGTGAACGGTCTGGAGAATGCCTTGCATCGCAAGCATGATGATACTGTCCATGACTGGACCCGAGAAAGAAAGTAAGACAGAAAGATACACATAAAAAACTCTTTTCGTAACTCTCTCATGGCAAGAGGGGCGCATCAGAAGTAAAGCTTGTGAAAGTTGGTTCATGATGCACCCTCTTGTTTTATATGGTTTAAAACAGGAAACCTTTATCTGACAAGAAGAACGGCTTTACTTTGAATCAGCTCCGTCAGTATCATGGAGTCTTCATGTGTAGCCGTGTCCCCTGCAAAGTATGCAGGCAATTCCCAACGCAGTACTTTTCCTTGCAAGTTTCCTGTCTGGAGGACTCTTAACAGGAAGTTTCCGGCTGTTTCATACTCGCTATCCTCATGGTGAACAGCAGGCTGAGTGTGACGAATGCAGCACCGACGGCCAAGCCGATATACTGGACGTTATGCAGCAAGAGAAGGATGAATTCTGATTCCGTTCCATTGACGTATGTCTCCACGATGGCAGGCAGTGTGAAACTTGCGAGCGTCACCATACAGCCCACAACAATGCCAACGGCAAGCATCCAGACTGACAGCTGCCTGTTCTTACGGGTCTCTGCACGTTGATAAGCCTTTACCTCTTCAACAAGTTCCATCTGCCGTTGCAGCTTTTCCATGAACTGCCTGTCATCCGACAGTTGCGGATGATAGTCTGTCAACAAGTCCTTCAAGAATTTATCTTCGTTCATTTTTCCAATAAGTGTCTAAGTTCTTCCCGCCCCCGTGAGAGCTGTTTTCTGACCGCACTCTCACTGCTGTCGGTTATTCCGGCTATCTCTTTGACCTGATAGCCTTGCATATAATAAAGCAGAATGCTCGTCCGCATCATTTCTGAAAGCGTTGCCAGGGCACTGTGCAGTTCCTGATAGCGGAAGGCTTCATCGCTCCTGCTGTCTCCCTGCAGCGTCAAAGCCTTCTCGATGGGGAGTTCAGTCCGGCTCTTCTGCCTGCGGTGCGAATCGATGAAGACACGGTAGGCAATCTTCATCAGCCATGCCGCAAACTGTCCGCGCTCATCGTATTGACTGCTGTGAAGATAGGCTTTGATGAGTGTCTCCTGAGCAATATCGTCGGCTTCGGCACTGTCGCCGCAGCACAAGGCCGTCAGGAACCGGCGCAACGCCGCCTGCTCCCGACCGACCTGTTTAACGAATTGTTCTCTTGTCATAGTCTTTTAGTCGTTTTCCCTCAGGTTGCCCAAGGTCTTCTTCGCATTGTTGCAGGCAGCTAAAAGACCACACCCGACAGCCAGTGGGAGTACGCCGAAGACGGATCCAATGGGAATATACGTCTCGTCAAAGCCAAGCAGGAGACTCAGGACTATAATCACCAGAAGGGTCGCCATGCCGCCTATCATGCAGATAGTCCCCCAAAGCATTTCATAGTGCATTTTTGTAATCAGCTGCTCTCTAAATGATTTCCTTGGAGGGTTCAGCTTGTTGAGGAACTCCTGTATGTCGACATCAGGATTCTTTTCGATGAAAGCCATTACAATCTGACTCCTCTTGTCTGTTTCATGCTGCTTGTTCCTGTAAGTCAGCCAGGTATATACAATAGGAAGAACTACTGCAACGGCCAGGGGGAAAACAGCATCAGCAAGGGTGTGGAGAACTACAGAATCCATAATCATTCATTTTTAAGTAGGTTATACATTTGGTTTTCTTTCTGAACCGATTCACATATATAACGTTGCCGGCGCACAAAAAGTGACATAAACAGGCATAATTTTAACAACAGGTACCTTGTTTCCTGGAAAGGGAATGCGTTTTCTGTAAAAAACGACTTCCCTCTGGGGAATAGCCTAAGGAGGGAGTTCCAGACATCCTGTTTATAGAAAAAGGTGTCCTCATCAGTCCGACAGACAGCTCATCTTTCGGACTGGCGAGCGCATCCGTCTCTTCAGTCTGCCTGTCATCAGGATGTCATTTATATCTGTTTTTAGGACCTGTTTCCAGCCGTTGTGTTGTTGCCTGTCATGTGTTGTGTTGTCGGTGAACACCCATGGTGTTGAGGGCTAAATGCGATACAATATGCCGCCGATGCAGTATCAACTTGTTTTCGGAGAAGAGACAGGATGCCCAAGGCAATCAAAATTTGTTTGATAAGGGGACTTGTTTCCCAAAGACAATACGGTGTTATCTCTTTAAAAGAGATTCTGTATGGGAAAGTCCGTTATTTAAGCCCAGTCGGACAGTAACATCTGTGATTGATTGTCTTTCAGAAGATTGTCACCGGCATGAAAAAAATGCTTGCTTGTATCACGAACGGATGCGGCAGATACAAATGTCTTTTTCAGAGTCTTACAGCCAGAAACGTCTCAATAGGAAAAGCCCATTTCAGAACTCGTCTGTGAGCAGAGAAACGGGCTTTTCTTTGCTTTTAGAGAATCTCAACTTACAGGACTGAAAGTCGTCGATTCGTGGATTTCCGGAACTGTCTGGTAATGTTGCAGCCTAACGGTGGTATTTCCACCATCTGGAGAACGTCGCAGCAGTACAGATGTTTTAATCCTGTCAGTCTTGGAAGTAAACTCTTTTTACACGGTTGCTGACCGTGGTAAGGACCTCGTATGGAATGGTGTCAAGTACATCGCTGAGCACAGTGACCGGCAGGTGGTCACCGAAAATCTCGACACTGTCGCCTTCTTTACAGTCGATGCCCGTGACGTCGATCATGGCCACATCCATGCAGATGTTGCCGACATACGCTGCCTTCTTTCCGTTTACCAGGCAATAGCAGTGCCGGTTGCCGAGATGGCGGTTCAGGCCGTCTGCATAGCCGATTGGTATGGCGGCAATCAGGCTGTCATGCTCGATAGTCCCCTTGCGCGAATAGCCTACAGTGTCACCGGCAGGCACATGGCGCAGCTGGAGGATGGTCGTCTTCAGGGTAGAGACGTTGTTGATGATCTTGTTCGTACGGGGATTGATGCCGTAGAGTCCCAGTCCCAGCCGGCACATGTCCATCTGTCGTTCAGGGAAATGTTCGATACCTGCCGAGTTGTCCATGTGGCGGATGATTTTATGCTTGAAAGCTGACTGCAGCTTTCCGCTGCCCTCCTCGAAGAGAGCGAACTGGCGGGCAGAGAACCTGTCGAAGCTGTCAGCGTCGGAACCGACGAAATGCGAGAAGACGGAACGGGGTATGATGGCGTTCTGGTGCTTCAGCCGGCTGATCAATTCATCCATGTCTTTCTGCGGGTCGAAGCCCAGCCGGTGCATTCCCGTGTCGAGCTTGATGTGGACAGGGAAGCCTGTGATGCCCTCTTTCTGCGCCGCCTTTACGAGTGCATCCAGCAGCCGGAAGCAATATACCTCCGGCTCAAGGTCGTAGTCGAAGAGGGTCTTGAACGAACTCATCTCGGGGTTCATGATCATGATGTTGCTCGTGATGCCGTTCTTGCGGAGCGTCACGCCTTCGTCGGCCACGGCCACGGCAAGGTAGTCCACACGGTGGTCCTGCAGCGTCTTGGCAATCTCCACGGCACCTGCACCATAGGCATCGGCCTTGATCATGCAGACAAGTTTCGTCTCCGGCTTCAGGAAAGAACGGTACCAGTTGAGGTTGTCGACAACGGCGTTGAGGTTCACTTCCAGCACGGTTTCGTGTACTTTCTTCACCAGCAGCTCTGTCAGCCGGTCGAAGCCGAACTGTCGTGCGCCTTTCAGCAGGATTACTTCATCGTGCAGATTGGCAAATACATCGCTGTGGATAAAGGCATTGACGGTGGCGAAGAAATGCTTTTTCCCCAGATGCCTGAAGGCGGAACGCTGACCGAGCAGTCCCTCGCCGATGCCGATGAACTTCTCCACACCACGTTTCTCACACAGGAATGCCACCTTGTTATACAGGTCCTTGTCGGTGTCGCCGCTCTGCAGGATGTCGCTCAGAATCAGTGTGCGTCTGCGTCCCTTGTGGTCGGGACGGCGGTTCATGAAGTCGAGTGCGATGTCCAGCGAGTTGAAGTCGGAGTTGTAGGAGTCGTTGATAAGCGTGCAGCCGTGCTGTCCTTCTTTCACCTCCAGCCGCATGGCGACGGGTTCCAGCTGTGCCATCCGTTCTCCGAGGGCAGCCGGAGTGACGCCCAGCTGGAGTGCCGTCACGGCACAGGTGATGGAATTCTCGACGCTGGCATCATCGATGAACGGAAGTCTGTACTGTGCTTCCTTTCCGTTTTTCCATGTGTAGGTGACGGTGGTTTCAACGTCCTTCTTTTCGATAGACTTGATGTAGAAGACCGCCTTTTCATCCTTTGCCGACCAGCAGAGCTTCTCTCCTTTGTAGTCGTATTCGTCCAGACAGCGGTTCAGCACCTCGTCGTCCAGGGAGTAGACAATCGCCTGCGTGTCGTGGAAGAGGTGCAGTTTCTCCTTGCATTTTGCCTCCAGGGACGGAAAGTTCTCCTGATGGGCCGAACCGAGGCAGGTGAACACACCGATCGTAGGCTGGATGATGTCGCGGAGTGCCGACATCTCACCCGGCTGGCTGATACCCGCTTCGAAGACACCTACCTGTGTGTTCTCGTTCAGCAGCAGTACGGACAGCGGCACGCCGATCTGTGAGTTATAGCTGCGCGGTGAGCGTGTGACGACCATCTGCGGAGAAAGCAACTGATAGAGCCACTCCTTGACCATCGTCTTACCGTTGGAGCCGGTGATGCCGACAACCGGAATGAGGTATTCGTCACGGTGGCGTTCTGCCAGCCGCTGCAGAGCCTCCAGCGAGCCGACGACCTTCAGAAAGTTGGAGTCGGGATAACGCTTGTTCCAGTCTTCCGGGACCGTTTCTACAACAAAGTTCCTGACACCCCTTCCGTAGAGTTCCGGGATGTAGTTGTGCCCGTCGTTGCGCTCGGACTTGAGGGCAAAGAACAATGTTTCTTCCGGGAAACATAGGGAGCGGCTGTCGGTAAGGACAAAGCTGATGTCTGCATCCTTGTCGCCATAACGGCGTGCGCCGATGAGCGTCGTTACTTTCTCAATAGTATAATTCATTACTATCTAAATTGTTTTTATTCTGATGCAAAGGTAATCAAAAGTCTCTATACAGCCTATTATCCATGCTGTTTTTTCGACTTTGACGGCTGTTCATAATGGTCTGCCGATACTTTCGGGCCGGGTTTTCGGCCTGTCTGAGGTGTTGGGGAAGGCGTGTGGCGGGACTGCGCGACTGACGGGAAGAGAACGGAAAGAAGAAAAGGCCAGGATATAAGGGGGAAAGAGAGGTAAGGAATCAGGGGCGAGACATATATGTGCCAGATTCAGGAATCGGTTTACCGCTTATGGTAATGACGGCGGGAACAGTCGGGACAGACACCTTTCACCATATAGTTGACGGAGGTCTGCTCGTAGCCTTCGGGCAGGCTGACCTTCGGGACAGGTGTGTCGCTGAGGCAGAATGTACGTTGGCACTGCTCGCAGTAGAAGTGTACATGTACGTCTTCATCCTCATCCGGATCATGGCTCAGGCACAGTTCGTACCGCGCTACGTCGCTGCCGTCCTCGAGCTGGTGTACCAGATGGTGGTCCTTGAACAGGAGCAGCGTGCGGAAGATGCTCGACTTGTCAATCGTCAGGATCATTGCTGTCAGCTCCTTCATGGAGACAGGATAGTCCAGTGCCGCCAGTGTCCGTGCGATGAGGATGCGGTTGGCAGTCATTCTGACGTTGTGTGTCCTCAATAGGTTTTCAATCTGTTTGTCGTCCATTTCGTCTTTTCTTATAGGTCCGGTTCCATATCCGGATATTTCTTTTTCAGTGCCTTTGCCGCTTCTTTCGTCTTCGTCAGGAAATGCCGGTATTCCTCCGATTCGGGGGCGAACGGGCGGTGTCCCAGTGCTTCCCTGATGGGTTTCCATGCTTCGAGAAATCTCTTTGCCTCGGCAGAGAAGCAGGTCTCTACGAGCCGCTCCCATATATAGTCTACCGCCTGACTGCTGGGGTGCAGCATATCAGCCTTGTAGAAACGGTAGTCGCGCAGTTCGTCATTCACTATCTCGTAGGCCGGGAAATAATACACTGTATCGCCCAGTTCCTTCACCAGTCTGTCTGCTGCCAGAAGCAGTACGGCCTTGGAGAGCTGGCTTTCATGGTAGCCGTATTTGGCATAACGGATAGGACTGACGGTAAGGATGACCCTGCCGGCAGGGTTGTTCTTCCGCAACAGCAGTATGGCTTTCAGCAGGGCATCGGTACATTCCTCAATGGTCAGTTCCCGTTCCTCGAACAGCTGCTGCGGACGTTTCCGGCAGTTGTCAACGATTTTTCCGGTCGCCCGTTCCACATAGACGTGGTTTGTTCCCAGCGTGAATACGGCGGTGTCAAATGTGCGGTTCTCCATCTTCTCCACTGTATGCAGGATGGATACAGGGTTGTACATCACTCCCGAGGGGTTTATTACAGCCCTGAATTTCTCTTCCTGAAACCGTTTTCCTATGCTGTCTGCAAAGCATGACCCTACGAAGATAATCCGTTCACAGGGCATCAGCTCAAATGCCGGGCGGGGAATATGGACGATTGTTCTGAATTCCATCGTCGCAAAGTTAGCAAAAAAATAAGAGAGAGCATCCATTCATAAAGATTATTTTTCATACTTTTACTTGGCTAAATAGTCTTGTTTCTTAAATTTCCTGTCATAAGATGTTCCGTTTCATATATTATTTGTACATTTGCTCCGGCCATAAGTCCGCCCGTCCTAAGTCGAGCCGTCCCGGTCTCCGTCGTCGGGTGAAGAACCTGACTGGGCCTGTGAAAAAAAGAAGTATTATGGATTCAGATCATTCTCTAATATGTATACTTATCAATATCCGCATCCGGCAGTAACGGCAGACTGTCTGGTGTTTGCACACACTGCCGAAGGGATGAAACTGCTCTTGATACAGCGCAGAAATGAGCCGTGCAAGGGAATGTGGGCTTTCCCGGGCGGCTTCATGAATATCGACGAGACGACTGCTCGGGCTGCACGCCGGGAGCTGGAGGAAGAAACCGGTCTGACGGTCGGCGGACTGTACCGGGTCGGTGTCTTTGATGCCGTAGACCGTGACCCGCGTGAGCGGATCATCACCGTAGCATATTACACGGTTCTTGACAGCCCCGTAACAGTCAAGGGACAGGACGATGCGGCGCAGGCCGGATGGTTCCTGCTGTCAGACCTCCCTTGCCTTGCCTTCGACCATGCCGAGATACTCAAAGAGGCTGAACGGCTGATGGAGGGGCGTGCCACTGCTGGAACGGCATTCTGAACGCTTCATCTGGGAACAGGAAAAACATGATAGAAGCGTTTTCTGTCGGATGAGACAGGGTGGGGAAGACTTCGCTGAGAGTATGCCATTCTGTATTTTCTGTCCTGAAAATTCATATTCGAGAAAATCAAGAGAGACTGTCATGGGAACAGAAGGGATGCTGTCCTGACAGACTTGTAATAAACTGTATTTCAAGAGTTTATATCTTTCGTAGGAGAAGGTGCTTAGTTGCGCCCCAAGTAAGGCTTGGTTGGGATGCAAGTAAGCGTTAGTTGAATCCTTATTAGTGCTTAGTTGCCATACAGGTAAGCATATATACGGATTCTGCAGGTATGACAAGAGAAGTTTACATCTGCAAATGTAAACTTCTCTTACCATGCAAGTCGGGTCCTGGTCCCTATGAATACGGTGTGAGACCTGTTGTCACAGGCAGGCGACGGTCAGCCCTGCCATGACTATGCTGACCATGCTCATGAGCTTGATGAGGATGTTGAGCGACGGTCCGGAGGTGTCCTTGAAAGGATCGCCGACGGTGTCGCCCACGACAGTTGCCTTATGACAGTCGGAGCCTTTGCCGCCGAAATTGCCTTCCTCAACGTGTTTTTTCGCATTGTCCCACGCACCGCCGGCATTCGACATGAATACGGCGAGGGTGAAACCGGCAGCCAGACCGCCGACCAGCAGGCCCAGTACTCCGGCAACCCCCAGCACGATTCCCACGACAACAGGGATGATGATGGCCAGCAGGGATGGGATGATCATTTCGTGCTGTGCGCTCTGTGTACTGATTTCCACGCATCGTCCGTAGTCGGGCGTGCCTGTTCCCTCGAGTATTCCTTTGATCTCACGGAACTGACGGCGCACCTCGGCCACCATCTTTCCGGCAGCCCTGCCGACAGCACCCATGGTGAGGCCGCAGAACAGGAAGGCGGCCATGGCACCGATGAACGCACCGACAAGCACCTTCGGGTTCATCAGATTCACTTGGAAGAAGTTCATGAAATCGGGGATAGTCGCCTTTGTGGCATCTATCGTTTCACCGGCAACGTTGGTCATCTGCTCTCCGACGCGTGCCATGGCAATCTTGATTTCTTCGATATAGGAGGCCAGCAGTGCCAGTGCCGTCAGTGCGGCCGACCCGATGGCGAAGCCCTTGCCTGTGGCGGCGGTTGTGTTGCCCAGTGCGTCGAGGGCATCCGTGCGGTGGCGTACTTCCTCTCCCAGCTCGCTCATCTCGGCGTTGCCGCCGGCATTGTCGGCAATAGGTCCGTAGGCATCCGTCGCCAGGGTGATGCCCAGGGTCGACAGCATCCCGACGGCGGAGATGCCGATGCCATAGAGGCCATGCTGGATGGATGCTGCCGACATGGACATATCGAATCCGTTGGCACAGAGGTAGCTCAGCATGATGGCTGCCGATATGGAAAGTACGGGGATACAGGTGGAAATCATGCCTGTTCCTATACCTTTTATGATTACCGTTGCCGCACCGGTCTGGCTTGCCTCGGATATGTCTCTCGTTGGACGGTAGCTCTGGGAGGTGTAGTACTCCGTTGCCTGACCGATGACCACGCCTGCCGTCAGACCGGCGATGACCGAGAAGCTGACACCCAGCCAGTTTTCCAGTCCGAGAAGATACAGGATTACGAAACTGGCAGCTGCGATGAGCAGGGCGGCCGTATTGGTACCGAGTCCCAGGGCATGCAGCAGATCCTTCATTGTCGCCCCTTCTTTAGTCCTTACCAGGAAGATGCCGAACAGGCTGAGGAACACACCCACGGCGGCGATGAGCATCGGGGCGATGACGGCCCGCAGCTGCATATCACCCGCCGAGGCGGCAAAGGCGGTTGCACCCAGGGCTGCCGTGGAGAGAATCGAACCGCAGTAGCTCTCGTAGAGGTCGGCTCCCATGCCGGCCACATCGCCGACATTGTCGCCCACGTTGTCGGCGATTGTCGCCGGATTGCGCGGGTCGTCCTCGGGGATGTTCGCCTCCACCTTGCCCACAAGGTCAGCTCCCACGTCGGCCGCCTTCGTGTAGATGCCGCCGCCTACACGGGCGAACAGTGCCTGCGTAGAGGCACCCATACCGAAGGTCAGCATGGTTGTCGTTATGGTGATGAGCATCTCGCTTGTCGTCATCTTGTCCGAGTAGAACCAGGTCAGGACGATGAACCACAATGCAATGTCAAGCAGTCCCAGGCCGACGACGACCAGTCCCATGACCGCTCCGGAGCGGAAGGCGATCTTGAGTCCGTCGTTCAGTCCTTTCCGTGCGGCATTGGCTGTTCGGGCACTGGCATAGGTGGCTGTTTTCATACCGAAGAACCCGGCAAGTCCCGAAAAGAACCCGCCTGTCAGGAAAGCGAAAGGAACCCAGGCGTTCTGTGCGTTGAAACCGTAGGCCATGATGGCGAAGACAGCAGCCAGAATGATGAATACGATCAGGACGACCTTGTATTGCTGCTTCAGATAGGCCATGGCTCCTCGGCGCACGTATTCAGCAATCTCTCTCATGCGGGGTGTGCCTTCCTCGGCCTTGATCATGGACTTGAAGAAATACCATGCCATTCCCAGCGCGCACACGGAAGCAATGGGAATGAGCCAGAATACTTGTGGAATGTGTTCCATATTCAGTACGTTTTAGGTTATTGTAATAGATGGTCTTTTCTGTCCGCAAATATATAAAAAAATATCGAATGCAAGTGTTTTTATCCTTTTTATTTCTGAATGTCTGATCAAAAAAGCCCCCGTCCCTTTCATTCTCTTTGCAGAGAGTGGAAAGGGACGGGGGCTTTTTAGGGGGTAAGTCCGGGCAGTGTGTGTCTGTGTGTTGCTTCCGGAAGGGGGATGGGATGGCAGTTCTTCCTGCCGGTTGCTCCATCAGCAATTCCGTCTTCTGATGCAGGCAATATTCTGTGGATGGGCTACAGAAAAGTCACTTCGCCGAAGAATTCCGGACAATGGAAGTCGGGAGCGGGCAGACTGATGGGATTCCATGAAAGGAAATGGGGCTGACGTGTCTTGTCGCCGCATTTATAGAAGTTGGCTCTTACCGTCTGTCCGGAGAGATTCTTCAGTGTATGACGGAAGAACGAGCTGGCGGGCACGGCGAGCGCAAGCTCCCATGCCTGTCTTCCGTCTCTCGTTCCGAACGGTTCACGTCCCAGGGAGGCCCAGCGGTCAATGTCCGCAAGTGTCCTGTGAGAGGCCGGTGTACGGTTCTCACGGCCCTTTCCGTTGCAGAGCAATACCGTCCCGATGCAGTTGGTCTCGAGGTTGTAATAGCCTCCTTCTGTATCCGGACAGCAGAAGAACTCGCAGCAGGAGTCTTCCCAAACAGGACCCAGGTCGGCCCCCGAAACGGCTCGTACGCAGTCTTCTTCTACCTTGTAATGCAACAGGAGACAATCGCCCTTATGGGCAATGGCAAACTTTACATCCGGACAATATGGATAATCTGAAGGCCAGTCCACCGTGTCTATCCTGTGGTAAGCTACCCCGTTCTTCCTGAAAAGGGCCGGAATGTCAGCGGCCTTCACCTGCCGACAGTCCAGACGTACTGCTTCGATCCGTTTCATAGCTTCAAGGTTTTCTCGACAAACTCCGCCATCATCCGGTCATGACGGCGTACGTCACGGTAGAGCAGGAGCTGGTTGCGTGAGCGGACAAGATTGTGCTCGGGATATTTTATCTTGTAATAGATGTCGCCGTTGATGTAATCAGTCAGGAAACGGACACACTGCATATAAGGGAAGAGTGCCACGGCGTAAGGCAGATGGCCTGTCTCTACCGGTGTCAGGAAGCTGCCTGCCGAACCGAGATAGCCCTCGGTAAACGAACGGAAAATATCCTCTTTCAGACCTACCGACTGGTAGTCGTCGCTGTCTTCAGCCACTCGGTTGGCACCTGTACGCAGGAAGTCGCCGTAGTCGGAGAAGACGAAGCTCGGCATAACCGTGTCGAGGTCGATGACGCAGAGAACCTTTCCGTCGGCATCAAACAGCATATTGTTCACTTTCGTGTCACAGTGGCAGATACGCTTGGGCAGTGCCCCCTTACGGTAGAGCCGTTCGGCAATACACATTTCATCGGCACTGCATTCCAGCTCGCCGAGGATGTCACGTACCGAGGCGACACGTCCCATCCTGTCTGCCTTCACAGCTTCCTGCAGCTGGCGCAGACGGAGTTCCATGTTGTGGAAGTCGGGGATTGTCTCACCCAAAGGCTCTTTCAAGTCTACCAGCATCTGCTCGAAGTTGCCGAAGGTCTCGCCACAGCAGAAGGCATTCTCCGGGTTTACTTCTTCCTTGGTGCAGGTATCAGGGATGAAGACGCTCATGCGCCAGTAGCGTCCGTTGCCGTCCTTGTAATAGGTCTTGCCAGCCGAAGTCTCTATGAAGCGCAGGCACTTGCGGTCGATGTCCTGCTCGCCCTGTGCCTCCAGCTTATGGCGTATATGTGCTGTCACCGTCTCGATGTTGTGCTGCAACAGGTCTACATCGGTGAAAACGGTGTCATTGATGCGCTGCAGGATGTAGTCGGGAGTGTCAGTCCCCACAGTGGTCACACGCAGCGTTTCGTTGATCAGTCCGTTTCCTATCGGACTGACGCTCTCGACAGCTCCTTCGATGCGGAACTGTGAGATGACATTGATGAAATCGAGCATGGTTTTATTAGGTTTTATTTGAAGATTGTTTGTTTTGAGGAAGGAGTTATAGGGGGCAAGAGTGTTAGAGAAGTTAACGCTCTTGACCCCTCCAGCCTCCTACGGTCTGTCTGCCGGTTTTATGCCGAACCGAGAAGGCTTGCTGCCCATCGTCAGCTCGAGCGTGCCGCCGCGGGCGATGTCCTTGAAGTCGATGTACGATCGGGTATAGGGCTTGCCGTTCAGTCGGGCACGCTGGATATAGATGTTCTCCGGGCTGTTGTCATGCGCCACGACACGGAATGTCTTGCCGTTTCCCACGTTCACGGCAGCTTCGTCGAAGAGCGGCGATCCGATGATGTATCTGCCGCCGGCCGGCTCCACCTGATAGATTCCCAGTGCCGAAAGGATGTACCATGCCGACATCTGTCCTACGTCCTCATTGCCGCTCAGGCCGTCGAAGTCGTCGTGATACAGGTTCTTGAGCACGTAGCGTATCTTCTCCGCACCTTTCCATGGCTGTCCCACATAGTTGTACATATATAATATATGGTGGCTCGGTTCATTGCCATGTGCATACTGGCCGATCAGCCCCGTGATGTCCGGCGAGGCATCAGCTCCCATGTCGCCATGGACGATGAAGAGGGAGTCGAGCTTTGAGACAAACGGCTTCTCACCGCCGAAGGCAGCGACAAGTCCGTGTACATCATGCGGCACGAGCCATACATACTGCCAGGCATTGCCCTCGGTATAGTCGTCCTGGCGGTGGACGGTGCTGAACGGATCGAACGGTTCACGGAACTTCCCGTCCGAAGTCACACCCCGCATGAACTTCGTCTTCCGGTCAAAGTAGAAGTCACGGTACGACTGGCTGCGTTTGTGGAAATACTTGTAATCATCCGTTCTGCCCAGCTGCTTGGCGAGCTTTGCTATACAGGCGTCTGCCAGTGCATATTCCAGTCCCTTGGCAACCGTCTCACGTTCCGGGTCGAGGTCGCAGGGAATATATCCGTACTTCTTCAGCAGTCCCATGCCGCGTTCGTCACGCATGGCAGAAGCCTTGGCGGCTTCAAGCACTGCACGTTTGTCCACATCAAAGCCTTTCAGGGCAATGTCCACGAGGATGGGAATGCCCGGATTGCCCACCATGCAGTCTGTCTCGTTGCCCATCAGATGCCATACCGGCAGCTTGCCTTGCTCTTTGAAGATGTGCAGGAACGTCTGGGCAAGATCGCGCTGCATTTCCGGATGGATGATCGTCATCAGCGGGAAGGCGGCCCGATAAGTGTCCCAGAGTGAAAACGTGGTATAGTCGGTGAAGCCGCCCCGGTGTGTCTTTCCGTCTGCCCCACGGTATTCGCCGTTGACGTCATTGAATACCGACGGTGCAATCATCGTATGGTAGAGTGCCGTATAGAATATGCGCTTTGCGTGTTCATCTTCCGTCTTGACGGCGATCTTGCCCAGTTCACGGTTCCATTCGGCTTTCGCCTGGACGACAGCATTGCGGAAATCCCATCCGGGAAGCTCCTGCTGCAGGTTCTGCCGGGCGTTTTCTACACTCACAGCAGAGATGCCCACCTTTACAAGGAGGGGCTGGGCGGTGTCGTCAAGGGCATAGACACCGATGGTGTCACGCTCGTTTTCCTGCAACCTGACAGGCTGCGAGAACTCTGCCACGAAATAGACACGCTGGTCCTTGGCCCATCCCGTAGACATACGGAAGCCGCTGATGGTTCTGTCCGACTCCTGCTTGAAGCTGCACGAGGTCATCCTGTCCCATCCGATACCTTGTGCGAGGTTCAGTACGACATACCCTTTCGCCGCATCGGCAGGGAAGGAATAGCGGTGGAAAGCCACGCGCCGGGTCGCCGTCAGCTCCACGCGCACGCCGGAAGCCAGCATCACCGAGTAGTAGCCGGGGCTGACGTGCTCGGCACGATGGGCGAACTTCACCTCGCGCTGTGCCGGGTCGGTGACCGGCAGCAGGGAGATGTCTCCCAGGTCGCCGATACCTGTTCCGCTGAGGTGCATCTGCCCGAATCCGATGACCGTCGAGTCGCTGTAATGATAGCCGGAACACCAGTCCCAGCCTTGCTTCTTCTGTGTAGGACCCGCCTGAATGTTCCCGAACGGAACATTGGCTCCGAGGAACACATGGCCGTGTCCGCCTGTTCCGATGAACGGGTCGACATACTGCGTGTAGTCCTGCGCAAAGGCGAAGAGAGCGGTGGCGGTAAGCGCCGCCAATGTTAAGAACCTTTTTCTCATATCTTGAATTGTTTTTAATCTCATTGTCTGATCCGTCAGCTGATGAGGCTGTTTTCCGTTCCCGGATGTCATGCTTTTTCGGCCGGCTGTCAGCTGTCTGTTGTCCCGGCACATGAATCCTGTGGCTGTCCCGGTATCTGGGAATGCTGTTCCCGGCCGTTGGGAACAGCATTCCCAAGCGTTGGAAACGGGATTCCCGACCGGTTGGGAATATGACGGAAAGCTCTCCCGGTTATCCTTTCCCGCAGCTTTTGATGATTCTGTTGACAATCACCTCGTCGGTGAATATCCATGCGTCTTTCTCACGGGAGAGTGCCCTTACGCGTACATAGCGTCCCTTGGCGTTACCCTTCCACCGGTAAGGATAGACAAGATAGGCCTCTTTTGTCTTTACTCCCGGCTGTGCGGTGTCAATCGTTTTGTAGTTCTTCCCATCGTCGGAGACCATCAGCTCAACGGATGCCGGAGCATAGATTACCGCATCGTACTGGTGCATGAAGTCGACTTCCACGTCACGTATCTCTGTCACCTTGCCCATATCGACGACGACATCCATGCCGGTACTGTCTATGAAGCCCTGCCAGCGTCCCTCAAGATAGCCCCAGTCGCCTCGCAGTCCGTTGGTCAGCGTGCTGTCGCCTTCCGCCCTGTATTTCTCTGCATAGCGTCCCAGGTAAGTGACGGGGCAGCCCATTGCTTCGTGTTGTGTTATGCTACGGCTTTCTATACGTGAACCCTTCTCCTTTGAGAGGTCAAAGGCATTATAGCCCGCACGCCTCAGTCGGTCGACATTCACAACTGCTCTCCGGCAGAAATTGTCGTAACCTGTGCGCTGCTTCGTCCATCCTGTCTCTGCCAGAGCCAACAGACGAGGATAGAGCATATACTCTAAATGGCCGGGTTCGGCGATGAATTCCGTCCAGACACAGGCCTGCACGCCATCCATATACTTCTCAAGATTGGTTCCTTTATACTTCGCTGGGATGGGCTCATAATTGTAGGTCTTATCCAAACGGGTATAACCTCCCTGTGCCTTCGGCTGTTCCATCGGATTGTCCTGATACATATTCAGATAATAGAACTGCTGCGGTGCCATCACTACATGGTGCTTGCTTGTTGCAGCCTCAATACCTGCTTCAGTCCCACGCCATGACATCACGGCTGCGTTAGGAGCCAGTTTGCCTTCCATAATCTCGTCCCAACCGAGAAGCTTACGACCGTTACGGTTCAAGAACTGTTCCATACGATGGGTGAAATGGCTCTGCAACTCGGCTACATCCTTTAAGTGATTCTCCTTCATCATCCTCTGGCAGTCAGGACAAGTCTTCCATGTGCGACGCTCTGCCTCGTCTCCTCCGATGTGGATATACTTGGAGGGGAAGAGTTCCATCACTTCTTTCAGCACGTTTTCCATGAAGGTGTAGGTGGCTTCCTTTCCTACACAGAGGTCTGACTGTGTGTAGGGTTTGCCTGTACACGACAGTTCCGGATAGGCGAAGACCACCTCGTCACTGTGTCCGGGCATCTCAATCTCGGGGATGATTTCTATGTGACGTGCTGCCGCATAGCGTACGATATCCTTGATGTCCTCTTGTGTGTAATAACCACCGTATGCCCCCGGTGTTCCTACCGGACAGTAACGGCGGTCCTTGTCCATCCACCAGCAGGTCCAGTCCGACTGTGTCCTGTAGGCTGTTTCGGCTGTCAGACGAGGGTACTGCTTCACCTCCATGCGCCAGCCGCCGCCGTCAGTGAGATGCCAGTGGAAACGGTCGAGCTTGAAATAAGCCATCGCATCCAGCTGTTTCTTGAGGAACTCCTTCGTCCAGAAGTGGCGGGAACAGTCGATCATCAGCCCCCGGTAAGCGAAACGAGGCGTGTCCTTGACTTTTACGCAGGCTATCTTCCCGTCTTTCTCCAGCTGACGGACGGTCTGCAGGCCGTAGAACAGTCCCGTAGGTGTCAATGACTGGATGGTAATTCCCTTAGGTGTCACCTTCAGCTCATAGCCTTGCAGGCGCACGCTGTCCATTGCCTGTGCAGCCTGTTGGGCTGTCCCCTTGCAAATCAAGCGAAAAGCGGCTTGTTGAGAAGGGTTCTTCGCATAAACCAAAGGATGGTTCATTACCTCTGAGGTATATTGGTTAAGTGCCTTGAAGTCGCTGCCTGTAAGATTGGTCACGATCTTCAAGCCCTTATTCAGCTTGAATTGACCCCTCAAAAGACTGATATTCTCAGGTTGTGGGATGATGTTCTGAGCTGCAACAGGCATCGGAACGGCAGTTGACAGCAGCAGGAAGGCTGCACTCAAAAGGATATGTTTTCTCATCATATACGGTAAATGTCGTTTTTGTTTCTTAGGCTTGACAATGCTGTCAGGAGGCTTATTTCAGATAGAACTTCAATGTTTCACCCTTCAACAGTTCGTCGTTCGTGATTCGGTACCGGTTCAGCGGCTTTCCGCCCAGTTCCATCTTCCGGATGATGACGGCCTCGGCAGAAGGGCGCGCGGTCTCTATGACAAGCTGGTCTTTTCCCCATTGCTCCTTGTCCAGGCGGATGGTCACCTTGTCGAAGACCGGCGATGTCAGCGTGTAAGACGGGTCGCCGGGACAGTCGGGATAGAACCCTATCATGTTGAATACCGCCCAGGCCGACATGGTTCCCGTGTCGTCGTTGCCGGGAATACCCTCCGGTGCATTCTTGAAGTACTCCTTCAAGAGCCTGCGGGTCAGCATCTGTGTGCGCCATTCTTCCCCCTTGAAATAGGAAAAGAGGTAAGGGTAGGCAATGTCAGGCTCGTTCGCCGGGTCGTAATAACCCTTGTCGAACACGCTCTGGAGCTTGCTGACAAACGCTTTCCGTCCTCCCATGAGCCTTGCAAGTCCCGTCACGTCGTGCGGAACATAGAACGTGTAGTTCCAGGCATTGCCTTCGTGGAAGCCGGGGGACGGCTCGAAGTTTTCTCCCTGACGTGGGTTGAAGGGCTTGTAGAAAGTCCCGTCGGGCATCAGAGGGCGCAACATGCCGTACTCCTTGCTGAAGTAATGGCGATAACCCAAAGCACGGTTGTGGAACAGGCGGGCATCGTCTTTCTTTCCCAATGCCGCTGCCAGTCGTGAAAGGGCGTTGTCGGCAATGTAGTATTCGAGGGCATGGGAGACGGAGTTGTCGAACTGCTCGTGCAGGGCGACATATCCCTTCTCCATGTACTCATCATTATCCGGACGCAGAGGGTTGTCGCTTCCTTTCGTCAGAGCCGACTTGCGGAACGCCTCATAAGCCCTGTTGATGTCGTAGCCGCGCAGTCCTTTCAGCCACGAGTCCGTGATGACAGGGATGGCCGGGTCGCCTTCCATCGTGTAAGTTTCTCTTCCGAAGAGTTCCCATTTCGGCATCCAGCCGTGTTCGTCGTACATGGAAATCATCGTGCGGATCATGTCGCGCTGCCGGTTCGGATAGACGAGTGTCAGCAGCTGATGCACGTTGCGGTAGGTGTCCCACAGCGAGAAGACCGTATATCGGTTCCCCTCCTTCACCGTGCGGATGTCGTTGCGTTCCATGGCAGGGTACTGTCCGTTGACATCCTGTAGTATGTTCGGGTGGATGAGTGTGTGATAAAGTGCGGTATAGAATATGGTCTGTTCCGTCTTCGTTCCTCCTTCGACGAGTATGCGGGACAGATCGTCGTTCCATTTCGTGCGTGCTTCGGTACGGATGGCATCAAAGTCCTTGCCTCGCTGTTCGGCATCAAGGTTCTCACGGGCGTTCGCCATGCTCACGAACGATACACCCATCTGCACCTCCACCTGGTCGCCGGCCTCGGTATCGTAGTCCATCCATACGCCGATGTCATCGCCTGAGAGTTCCTTCTGGTAGGTCTTGTAGAGTTTGTACTTGCCGTTGTCGGTATCCCACTCCGCCTCTACGCCCGTCATCGGCCGCTGTTTCTTCCAATAGCCGGCTGCTGAAGGCTTCTTGCTGACACGCATCACGAAGTAGATGGGGAAGACAGCCTGCGGGTTGTAACAGAATGTTCCCTGCAGCTTCACGCCCTCCCATTCCGTGTCGCTCACCTTCTTTACCATTGCTCCCGTCTCGTTTGTCAGTCCCTCGCCGAGGTTCAGCAGGACGTGGCTCTCACCTTTCGGGAATGTGAAGCGGGCAACGGAACTGCGGAGAGTGGCTGTCACCTCCGTCGTCACATCGTATTTGACAAGGTGGTTGGAGTAATAGCCGGGCTGGGCAGCCTCCTTGTCGTATGTACTGCCATACTCCTTATAGTCTACGTTCAGCTTTCCGGTCGTAGGCATAAGCAGCAGTGAACCGACCTCCGGGCAGCCCACACCGCTCAGATTGACATGAGAATAACCTGTGAAAAAAACGTTGTGGTACTCGTAGGGTGTCGACCACCAGCGTGCATCCTTGTCGTATTTGTTCAGGTCGGAGCCCATCACGTTGAACGGCACTACCGACATCAGACCGTTGGGACACACCGCCCCCGGGTTGGTAGTACCGAAGTTGGATGTGCCGATGAAAGGATTGACGAGGTCAATAGGCTTTTCTCTTTCCCTGTCTGCTGCCTCCAGCGAGAGGAAAGAAAGGGAAATGAGAAGCCCAAGGAGAAAGTTATGTTTCATGTGAGATGATGAAGGGAAATTATGATTGGTGGGTAGTAAATGCCGGATGTCGGGGGATTGCTGATGGAGAGTGGGTGAGAAAGACCGTGCATAGCATACACGCTGTAAGGACAGACAAAGACATCTGTCCCTACAGCGTGGGCAAGGCTTCTTTATAGAATGCTGTTGTTCTTCGTGAACGCTACGATCTCCTTGATGTACCCGAAGGCCATTCCGACAACCGTGTCAGCCGCACCGTAGTAGACGGCTACACGTTCGCCGTCCTGCAAGGCGGCACATGGGAAGACGACGTTGGGCACGTCGCCCTGCAGTTCATAGGTCGCTGCAGGTGCCAGAAGGTAAGGACGGGTACGATAGAGCACCTTTTCAGGATGGTCTTTGTCGAGAATGGCTGCCCCCATTGAATAGCGGAAGCCGTTGCAGGTGTTGATGACCCCATGATAAAAGAGCAGCCAGCCCTCATCCGTCAGGAAGGGGACAGAGCCGGCGCCGATCTTCGTACACTGCCATGCACTCTCTGGAAATGGCGTCACCTTCATGACACAACGATGTTCGCCCCAGTACTTCATGTCAGGACTGAAGCTGATGTAGATGTCGCCGAAAGGCGTATGGCCATTGTCGCTCGGACGGCTCAGCATGGCATACTTTCCGTTGATTTTCTCGGGGAAGAGCACGCCGTTGCGGTTGAATGGCAGAAAGGCATTCTCGCACTGATAGAACTTCTTGAAATCGAAGGTGTAGGCAATGCCGATAGTCGGACCGTGATAGCCGTTGCACCAGGTGATCCAGTAACGGTCATCAATCCATGTGACGCGCGGGTCATACTTATACTCTGACTCAATCATCTCGGTGTTACCAGCCTCAAACTTAATAGGCTCGTGATTGATTTCCCAGT
>OGKA01001356.1_pt1 | contig 20106 bp, 22 predicted proteins | sample 1572211 | NCBI WGS metagenome assembly OGKA01 (sample SAMEA2582125, study PRJEB24529) | metagenome | biome: Human gut stool | place: China | collected 2011 | reverse complement strand
TTTCAACTGTTGTGTTTTAAGTCTCAGCAATTTCTGAAAGAGTATCTCCAGGTTTAACTGTATAAGTTTTTGTTTCTTGTGCAAAAGTAAGTGATGGTGCAAGGAAAGCAAGTACAACTGCAAATCCTGCAAGTTTAGTCTTAATGTTTAATTTCATTTAAAAAAGTTCTCCTTTTTTCTTATACTACCATGATACCTTTCTAATGTTACTATTTGTTAACGAATTTATGTAGAAATGTTACAAAACTGTGATTTATTTACTTAAAAAAGCCACTTTTTGTTACAAAACCCTTGTTATAAAAGCTTTTTAATCTTTTTATATATTTCAGAAAGTAATTAAGCACTTACATCTAATCTTTGCTATAATAGAAGTAAGAATCTTTTTAAGGGGAAACAGATGCAATCTCTTCGTTTTCAATCTGTCTTTGATATCATTGGACCAGTCATGATTGGGCCATCTAGTAGTCACACGGCAGGAGCTGTTCGTATCGGTAAAATCGTTTCATCTATCTTTGATGATACTCCAACGGAGGTTGAATTCCAGCTTTTTAACTCTTTTGCAAAAACCTATCGTGGACACGGGACAGACCTTGCCCTTGTAGCTGGTATTTTGGGAATGGATACGGATGATCCTGAAATTCCAAATAGTTTAGAAATTGCCCACAAGCGCGGCATTAAAATCGTGTGGACCATCCAAAAGGACAGTAATGCTCCCCACCCAAATACTACGAAAATCACTGTTAAGAACGATCGTAAGACTATCAGCGTAACAGGAATTTCAATCGGCGGTGGAAATATCCAGGTGACAGAATTAAATGGTTTCGCCGTATCTCTTAACATGAACACCCCTACCATCATCATCGTCCATCAAGATGTTCCAGGTATGATTGCTCACGTGACAGAAGCTCTTTCTCGCTTTGGCATCAACATCGCCCAAATGAATGTAACTCGAGAAAAAGCCGGCGAGAAAGCAATCATGATTATTGAAGTTGATAGTCGTAACTGTGAAGAATCTATCGAAGAGATTCGGAAAATTCCTCATTTGCACAATGTCAATTTCTTTCAATAGGAGAAAATATGTTTTACTCTATCAAAGAATTAGTCGAACAAGCCGAACTTGATTTCCAAGGAAATGTTGCTGAGCTCATGATTAGGACTGAGTTTGAGCTAACTGGGAGAGAGCGAGAAGAAGTTCTCCTCCTCATGGAACGTAACCTCGGAGTCATGAAAGCTTCCGTTGAGCTTGGTCTCAGCGAAAAGAAATCTCGTAGCGGTTTGACTGGTGGTGATGCAGCTAAGCTCGACCACTACATCAAAAAAGGAAAGACCTTATCAGACTTCACTGTCTTGTCTGCCGCCCGTAACGCCATTGCCGTTAACGAGCACAATGCCAAGATGGGCCTTGTGTGTGCGACACCAACCGCAGGTAGCGCAGGTTGTCTTCCTGCAGTTCTCACATCTGCTATTCAAAAGTTAAATTTAACGCATGAACAACAACTAGATTTTCTCTTTGCTGCTGGTGCTTTTGGGCTCGTCATTGCTAATAACGCTTCTATCTCGGGAGCTGAAGGAGGCTGTCAAGCCGAAGTTGGATCTGCTTCTGCCATGAGTGCCGCCGCCCTAACTCTAGCTGCAGGCGGAACACCTTATCAAGCGAGCCAGGCTATCGCCTTCGTTATCAAAAATATGCTCGGTCTTATCTGCGATCCCGTTGCAGGTTTGGTTGAAGTTCCATGTGTTAAGCGTAATGCCATGGGAGCAAGCTTCGCCTTCATCGCAGCCGATATGGCTTTAGCCGGTATCGAATCAAAAATCCCAGTTGACGAAGTCATTGATGCCATGTACCAAGTGGGCTCTAGCCTCCCAACTGCCTTTCGTGAAACTGCCGAAGGTGGTCTCGCAGCCACACCGACAGGCCGTCGTCTTCAAAAAGAAATCTTCGGCGAATAATTTCAAGATTACTAGGAGAATCAATGTCATCCTTATCAGCCATCTTTTTCGACTTAGATGGAACCCTTGTGGACAGCTCTATCGGTATTCACAATGGCTTCACCTATACTTTTGAACAACTTGGAGTCCCTAGTCCAGACGCAAAAACCATCCGTGGTTTTATGGGTCCTCCACTGGAGACTAGTTTTGCTAGTTGTCTCTCACCCAATCAGATTGAACTAGCAATCCAGCTTTATCGCTCCTATTATAAGGAAAAAGGAGTTTACGAAGCCCAGCTATTTCCACAAATCAAGGAACTACTCGCTGAACTAGCTCAACAATATCCTCTCTATATCACGACAACAAAAAATACCCCGACAGCAGTCCATATGACAGCTCATTTTGAAATCGATCATTTCTTTGCCGGCATCTATGGTTCAAGTCCTCAAGCGGTGCACAAGGCAGATGTCATTCGTCAAGCTTTGGCAAGTCATAACTTGGACCCAGAAAAAGTGGTCCTTATCGGAGATACGAAGTTTGATATGATTGGTGCCCAAGAAACCGGCATTAGAAAACTAGCTGTTACTTGGGGATTTGGTGATGAGAAAGATCTCATGACCTATCAACCTGACTGGGTCGCACATCAACCAGCAGACATTTTACGTCAACTATAATTGAAATCCTAAACAAAAAACACTCCAATTTAATTGGAGTGTTTTTAACTAGTGATTACTTCGGTCCGCCATTTATTAGCAAGACACTTCCTTGCTTGGCATTGCAAGTAGGATTAAAAGGGTAACACCTTCTAGCGAAAGCACAGGAAGAAAGATAAAACCGCTTAAGATAGCTAGCAATGGAATCAATTCGAAAAAAATAAAAGCCCAATGGAGGCCTGCATCTCTTAAACGACGAACTTTTAGAGCAAGGCTAGGAATAAATAACACCATAAATAAAATGATATAAAGACTTAAGATGGCTACGCCTGAAATTGGGTCTACTTCTTTTCCGTCATTCAAAATCATTTGAAAATAGATAATATAAAGTGGGATACAAAAAACATTATTCATCAACCAAACCCACCAAAAATCCGGACGCGTTGAACGGCCTGTGAAATCTAAAAACCCTTTAAAGAAATTTTTATAGGCTTCAATCATAAGATACTCCTAATTATATGTTAAACAGGCATGAGAACTACCAGACAAGATTCAACCGTAAAACAAGAATCTCTTAGTTCTTATCTGATTCTTCGAACGGTGTATCTTCGATGGCTTCTTCAATTTTGACTGCTTGAGATTCACTATAGTTTACCACTTCAGTTTCTTTTGTCGGCATAGCGAAAAGAATCAAAAGAGCTATCCCTCCCATTGGAGCAAAGCGAAGGAAGATAAAGGCCCAGTGAAAACCAGCATCACGCAAACGGCGAACTGATAAAGCCAAAGTCGGTACTAAGATTGCTAGGTAGAAAACTGCATAAATAATAGCAACTAAACCAAAAACCATGAAAGTAGCTTCGCTGGCTGAATCGCTCACTGAATCCATCACAGTACTAAGATATACAATGTAGAAATAGATAATCCAGAAAGGAATAGAAAGGATGAGGTTTCCTAACCAAACCCACCAGAAATCTGGGCGCGTTGAACGACCGGTGAACTCTGCATAATTCTTAAAAAAATTCTTATACGCGTTAATCATATGATACTCCCATTTTTTTATTTTATCAGTAGACACTAAACTGTACAGTTATAGAATACTCCCAAATCTAGTAAAAGGCCTGGGAGTGTTAGCCAATTATTCGACAAGACTGAAAATTCTTCGTCCTTGTAGCATTCTTCAGATAGTTGAACTTATATTTAATCCTTTGTCGGCATAGCTAGGAGTACCATAAGAGCGATACCTCCAACAAATGGAACAAATGCTACGAAAATGAGTGCCCAATGGAAACCAGCATCACGCAGACGACGAACTGTCAATGCAAGTTGAGGCAAGAAAAGTGCCAGACCAAAAATGAAATAAATAAATATGAAAAGACCCAAAGTCATAATAGCAGCTTCGCTATCTGGATTTGCTATTGCAATACCATAGACTATGTAAAAAGGAATAGCAAGGATGAGGTTTGCCAACCCAATCCACCAGTAATCAGGACGTGTTGAACGTCCAGAGAAATCTACATAACCTTTAAAGAAATTTTTAATTGCGTTAATCATATGATACTCCCAACTTTTATTTTATCAGTAGATATTAAACTGTACAATTATAGAAGACTCCCAAATCTAGTAAAAGACCTGGGAGTGTTAGCAAATTATTCGACAAGACTGAAAATTCTTCGTCCTTGTAGTATTCTTCAGATAGTTGAACTTATCGTTAGTCCTTTGATGGCATAGCTAGAAGTACCAAAAGAGCGATACTTCCAACAAATGGAATAAAAGCAACGAAGATGAGCGCCCAATGGAAACCAGCGTCACGTAGACGACGAACTGTCAATGCAAGTCCAGGCAAGAAAAGTGCTAGCCCAAAAATGAAATAAATAAATATGAAAAGACCCAAAGTCATAACAGCAGCTTCGCTATCCGGATTTGCCATTGCAGCACCGTATACCATGTAGAAAGGAATAGAAAGGATAATGTTTGCCAACCAAATCCACCAGTAATCTGCGCGAGTTGAACGTCCTGAAAAATCTACATAACCTTTAAAGAAATTTTTAATTGCGTTAATCATAATATACTCCTATTTTCTTTTATAACTATATTCTATCATAAGTGTTGAAACCTGACAAGTCGGCACCTGATTCACAAGTGTTTGCTCTAGACGTATAAAAAAGATACTATCCGCTCTTTCTCATAAAAAGAAGTTGCGGATAATATCTCATCTATCTTTAGTCAACATGAGTTGTTTCATTAGCAAAGGCTATGATTGCTCTCTTCAATTCAGAACCTTGCAAAGTACGGAACTCTTCAATCTTCTGGTTGATCATCTCAAGAGGCATCACATTTACTTTACCAACAAAGATTTTGTCCATTACTTGATTGTCAACAAGTTCAGTTGATACCAGTAATTCTTCGTATAGTTTTTCACCTGGGCGAATACCTACTTCTACGATTGGAATTTCATTTTCAGTATGACCACTGAGTAGAACCATTTTCTTAGCCAAATCGTAAATACGTACAGGTTTACCCATATCAAGAATAAAGACTTCTCCATCCTTGGCATAAGCACCCGCATGAATCACCAAACGACTAGCTTCTGGAATGGTCATAAAGTAACGAGTCATTCGGAAGTCAGTCACCGTTACAGGCCCACCTTCAGCAATCTGACGTTCAAAGACAGGAATTACACTACCACGGCTACCGAGTACGTTACCGAAACGAACCGCACAGTAGGTAGATTGGCTACGTTGATTAAATCCTGTAACAATTAACTCAGCCACACGTTTAGTTGCTCCCATTACGTTTGGTGGATTAACGGCCTTATCTGTCGAAATCATGACCATTTTTGGAACTCGAGCAGCGTCAACTGCCTTAGCAACATTATAAGTTCCAAGGATATTATTCTTGAAGGCTTCTTTTGGATTGCGCTCCATCATCGGAACATGTTTATGGGCTGCAGCATGGTAAACAATCGCTGGTTCGTACTGTTCAAAAACTTGAAGCAAACGATCGTAATCTTGAATATCAGCAATGACAGGAACAAAGTCAATTTCCTGGAACTTGCGAATCAATTCATGGTAGATCAGATAAATAGAGTTTTCTCCATGACCGAGCAAAATGACACGTTCAGGATTGAAGCGACTGACTTGACGGCAAATTTCTGAACCAATGGAACCTCCGGCACCAGTTACTAAGATGGTTTTACCAGTGATTTCAGAACCCAGGCGTGATTCATCGAGCTGAATCTCCTTACGTCCCAAAAGGTCTGTTATATCAATTTTCTGGAAACCACCTGCTTGAGGTTGGATCCCTTGTACAACTGACTCAATCATCGGCATCTTAAAACATTTTACACCGATATGGTTACACATTTGCAGGATTCGCTCATATTCAGATGGATCTAGAGACGGAATCGCAACGATAACTTTTTCTACTCTGTATCGTTTAGCCAATTCTGGTAGATCATTATAAGAACCCAAAACTGGGATTTTCCCAAGCTTTTGACCTTTTTTCTTTTCATCATTATCCAAAATCCCAACCAGTTCAAGGTCACTAGTAGGATGTTGGTAGCTGTTCATAAAGAGCGCACCACCATCTCCGGCACCAATCAAGAAGGTGCGACGGTGTTCTCCATCTCCATTTCCCTTTTTGCGTCTTGAGTAAATCAACTGCCAAGTAATACGAGGAAGTAGAATCAAAAAGGTGGTTAATAGGATAAAGAGTACGATAAAGCGGACAGAAAAGAGTGGTAAAAAGGCGTAGCAAATCACATAGGATAAGACACTACTGATGGTCACTCCGAAGAAAATCTTCATGAAATCTGTGATTTTACTATAGCGACTAATGCTAGCGTTAAGACCCCAGAAGCCAATCATCAGTTGATAGAAAAGGAAGGTTAGACTTGTGTAAATGACATAGTCTACCGGGGCTGGATTGATTAATCCATAAAATAGAATATAGGAGACAATAATTGATAAGACCATACTGGCAATATCAAAAAATCCCCAAAAAATTTGTTTCTGTTGTTTATTTAATACTTCAACCAGATCAATGACGTAATCTGTTATTTTTTTATTCATGTGAATGGTATCCTCCTACACAGAATCACATTTTCTAGAAATGATAAGATATAGATTTAAAATCCTATCCACTAAGCATTACTTGCTTTTTCTTAGAAGTTTTAAAAATATAAACTGTCGCACAAAGCCTGGGCACAGAGCAACGACAACCTGAATTAAAACACTTTTCAGATATTCGCCATAAGAAATCTGTCCACGAGCGTGCATTCTCTTTCGTGCTTGGCGATAGAGCTTAAGATAGCGAAGACCTCCACGGCGTTCAAACATCCCTGCTCCCACGCGCACCTTACAAAGAATCTGATCCACATTTCCAGTTCGAGCTCCTGCACTAATCATATTGAGCCAGAGAAGATCATCTTCCATATAAAGGCCATCCTCGTAGTTACCAGCTTTGAGAACCATTTCTTTTTTGAACATAACAGTCATATGATTAAAGGCACTTCTCATACGTTGGTAGGCAATGATATCCTCATGCTTAGTCGGTACACGACGGTAAGACACAATCTCGTCAGGTTGGTCGATAAACTCTGCGATATGACCACCTAGCAGGTCCAAGTTTTCTTTTTCCATCAATTCGAACTGTTGTTCAAAACGGTCTTCAACAGCAATATCATCTGTATCCATACGAGCAATGACATCATATTGGCACTGTAAGACACCGTACTGAAGCGCTAAACCTAAGCCACGATTTTGCTCAAGTGGACAACGTTTGATTGGAATACTTGACTGTGCTTCCAATTTCTCCAAAACTTGATAGAGCTCAGGTGTCAGCGGACCATCTTCGACGATTACCACTTCGCTAGGTTTGAGCGTTTGATGTATGATACTCTCTACCGCCTCTTCTAGAAAGACTGGATTTTCTTTAACATAGACTGACATCAGGACGCTAAATTTACGATTTTCAGACACAGTAGTTCTCCAATGTATAGATTTTCTTTCACTATTTTATCACAAATTTCCAGACTTTCCTATTTTTATTTGAATCCCAGAAAAAAACTAGTAAATCTATTCTTCTTTTTTCCATGATTTCGCTGGGCTAAGTAACGGATTCTCTCTATCTTGACATCTATAGGAAAAAGCCTTAAAATAAGCTGTTATCAAAATCAGCATATTGAGGTTCACATGAAAAAACGATCACTCTTTTTTATTCTAGGAATTATCTTAATCGGAGCGGTCTTAAGAGCTCCTTTCACAGCCTTGCCAACTATTTTAGGTGACATTGCTCAAGGTTTGGGAGTAGAAGTAAGTTCACTTGGTGTTTTGACCAGCCTTCCTCTCTTGATGTTTGCCCTCTTCTCCTCTTTTGCGACTCGTTTGGCTCAAAAAATTGGACTCGAGCACCTTTTCACCTATAGTCTTATCGTATTGACCATAGGTTCAGTGATTCGTATCTTTAATCTTCCTCTACTCTATCTAGGAACTTTACTCATTGGAGCAAGTGTCGCTATTTTTAACGTACTCCTTCCTAGCGCCATTCAAGCCAACTACCCACAAAAGATTAGCTTCTTGACAACAGTATATGTGACTTCCATGGGAATCGCAACAGCTCTTGCTTCCTATCTCTCTGTTCCCATTACTCAGGCGACATCTTGGAAAGGCTTGATCCTCTGCCTATCCTTGGTCTGTCTACTCACTTTAGTGGGCTGGTTCCCCAACCATCGTCACAATCATTTTCTAGAAGGACATGAGAAAAAACAAAAGAAAGAGAACATTCTAAAAGACAAGAAAGTTTGGGCTATTATTGTATTCGGTGGACTTCAGTCCTTGCTCTTCTATACTAGCATGACCTGGTTACCAACCATGGCCATCAGTGCTGGACTATCTCATACGGACGCTGGTCTTCTGGCTTCTATCTTTTCACTGATTAGTATCCCCTTCTCGATGACCATTCCAAGTTTAACAACTCGTTTGTCCAATCGTCACCGTCAAATCATGCTGACAGTCATCTCTCTGGCTGGGATGCTTGGAATTGCTATGCTCCTATACCCGAGCAAGAGTTTTCTATACTGGTTAGTAGCGCATCTCTTGATTGGTACTGCCTGTAGCGCTCTTTTCCCTTATCTCATGGTTTGCTTCTCCATCAAAACTAGCTCTCCTGAAAAGACAGCCCAATTATCCGGGCTTGCCCAGACAGGTGGTTACATCCTAGCAGCCTTTGGACCAACTCTGTTTGGTTATAGCTTTAACATCTTCCATTCTTGGATCCCAGCCGTACTGACTCTTTTAATGATTGATATCATCATGACAATCGCTCTCTTTATGGTGGATCGAGCGGATAAAATCCTCTAAAAAGTTTTTTAGAATTTGCCACAAATAAATATACTTTGAAAGCCAGACTGAGTCTGGTTTTTTTGTATGAGTATATGTTTAAAAAGCATCATACATATACTAGGAGAAAAATGTGGTTTTTGATATAATAAAATATGTAGAAACTAATTATGAAACGAAAAGGCAGATTAGTTTTTACTAGCAATAATTACTATTTCAGGGTGAGGGCATAATATGGATGAACAGACATACAATTTGGAACAAAGTATAGCAGAGTTAGGTAGGCTCCTTGACTTATCGGCTAAGGAAACAGATAAGGCTACCTGTGAAGTTCTAGCTGAAAAAGCAAGAATAATTTATGAACAATATCCTGAATCAGAAGACACTGCGTTACGATATGCTAGGATTTTATTCAATTTGTCAGTTGAACAAGAAAATGTGGAAGAACTAGGCAAAACTGTGAATTCAGTCAAACAAATCTTTGAGAAGTTCAACCAGTCTGAAGACATTGCATTACATTATGCTATGGCTTTAGTCAATTTGTCAGCTAAACAAGATAATGTTGAAGATTTACTGAAGACTAGCAAAGAAGTCAAACAAATTTTTGAGCAATTCAAGGATTCTGAAGACATTGCGTTACAATACGCTATGCTTTTATACAATCTTTCAAACAGACAAAATGATATCAAGGAACGTAAAAAAACTATATCTGACTTAGAGGCTTTAACCCTAAAGTTTCAACATTCTGAAAACATTGCATTACGGTATGCTATGGCTTTAGTCAATTTGTCAGCTGAACAAATAAATGTAGAGGAGAGAAAGAACACTGCTAATTTAGTCAAACAAATTTTTGAGCAGTTCAAGGATTCTGAAGACATTGCGTTACAATACGCTATGGTTTTATACAATCTTTCAAACAGACAAAATGATGCCGAGGAGCGTAAAGAAACCATATCAGAAATAGAAGCTTTAACCCTAAAGTTTCAACATTCTGAAAACATTGCATTACGGTATGCTATGGCTTTAGCCAATTTATCAGTTGAACAAGAAAACGTTGAGGATTTACTGAAGACTAGCAAAGAAGTCAAACAAATTTTTGAGCAATTCAAGGATTCTGAAGACATTGCATTACGGTATGCTATGGCTTTAGTCAATTTATCAGTTGAACAAGAAAACGTTGAGGATTTACTGAAGACTAGCAAAGAAGTCAAACAAATTTTTGAGCAATTCAAGGATTCTGAAGACATTGCATTACGGTATGCTAAGACTTTAGTCAATTTATCAGTTGAACAAGATAATGTTGAGGATCGATTGAACACTGCCAATGAAGTCAAACAAATTTTTGATAGATTCAACCACTCGGAAAGTATTGCCTTACAGTATGCTATGGCTTTAGTCAATTTATCAGTTGAACAAGATAATGTGGAAGATTTACTGAAGACTAGCAATGCAGTCAAACAAATTTTTGATAGCTTCAAGCACTCGGAAGACATTGCATTACGGTATGTTAAGACTCTAGTCAATTTATCAGTTGAACAAGATAATGTTGAGGATCGATTGAACACTGTCAATGAAATTAAACAATTTTTTGAGAGCTTCAAGCACTCGGAAAGTTTTGCCTTACATTATGCTATGGCTTTAGTCAATTTATCAGCTAAACAAGATAATGTTGAGGATCGATTGAACACTGTCAATTCTGTCAAAGAAATCTTTGAGCTTTTCAGACATTCTAAGGACATTGCTTTACAATGCGCTAAGACTCTGTTCAATCTTTCAAATCTGCAAAATGATATTAAGCAAAAGCAGGATATAGTTAATAGAATATTAGATATCCTAAAAAATTTCTCTAGCGTTGAAATACTTAATATTCTAGTAGATATTTTACAAAACAACTCTGATATAACATTAGATACAGATAAGATTCCAACTACTAGTCTCACAAAAATTTTAGATAAGTTGTGTTTAAACTCTAATATTGACACGGATAGAGACTTACTAATTCGTACTTTAAACCTTAAACTTACTTCAGGCCGTAAACTAGTTGTAAATACCAAATACGATATTTTAAATAGTTGGATTGAAAACTATAAAAATGTTAAAGATAAAGATAAACTCAATCAACTAATAGATATCTATAAGATCATTCAAGAAATCAAATTTAAACTTGGTTTGAAAGAAGATAATAAGAAGCTTCAATTTGGTCATTACACTAAAGGAGCTACCCTACAAGTTATATTAAAACAAGAGGAAAATGAAAAGAAGGAAGAGAAGAAAAATATTTTTTCCGTTTCTGGAAAAACTCGCTTGTACAATGCTAGTTATATGAACGATCCCGAAGAAGGGTTGGTTATCGAAAAAGTGTTGAAATCTAATAAAGAAGGAAAAATTTCATCCTACTTTGAGAAACGAGATATTTTAGATCCTAGCTCATGGTTTTTAATGAGTTTTACCAGTAAGACCGATGACTTGGCCATGTGGTCCCAGTATGGTGATGACGCTCAAGGTGTTTGTCTTGTACTTAAGGAAGATGATTTTTCAAGATTCACTTCTTTCAATGATGTGTCATGGCGTAAAGAAACTCTACTACTAGAATCTGAAAATAAGAGTGAAGTTGCAATATCTGAATCAAGTAGTGATTTCAAAAGTTCTCCGAATAAATTAGAGAATAATGATTCAAACAATTCTATTTATAGGGATGAAACCCAACTAAAATCTGAACAAAAAGACAATATTTCTAAAGGAAGTATTGATTATCTATATAGAATAGCCTATATTAAAAATAAAGATAAAGATTTTGAACTAGAGAAATCCGAACTCTTTGATGATGATGAAATAAAAGAATTAGATGAATCTGTAAATCATTTAAAACAAAAATTAGAAGAAAATTTGGTTGAGAATGATCCCTTTTATAAAAAAGCTATCTCTGAATGTATCGAAGAAATTCGTTACTTATTTAAATCTGTAGATTACAAATATGAAAATGAACTTCGTATCTTACGCTATGCTAATTTGGACCCTAGCAACCAAGAAATCAAAATTGATATGTCCTCTGGGATAGGTAAACTTTATGTAGAACGTGAAAATCCAATTCAAATTGATGAAGTCATTTTCGGTCCCAAGTTTCCGAATCCTGAGTATGTAACTCCTTTATTAAAACTATTGGATGAAAGTATTGATTATACAAAATCTACGATAAAATTCAGATAAACTTCTCAGAAAATCCTCTAATCTTCTAGTTTTCACTAGAAGATTTTTTATATGTAAAAATTTTATACATATCTCTTGACAGGGCTTACATTTAGATGTATGATGTATGTGTAGAATAATTATATATAAAATTTTTATATAGTAAAAAGGAGGTGCCCCATGTATTTCCCAACATCAGCGGCTTTGATTGAATTTCTCATCTTGGCCATCCTAGAACAAGGGGATTCCTATGGTTATGAAATTAGTCAAACCATTAAACTCATCGCCAAAATCAAGGAATCTACTCTCTACCCCATCTTGAAAAAACTGGAAACCAACCGCTATCTGACTACATACTCTCGCGAATACCAAGGTCGGATGCGGAAATACTACTCCTTAACAGAGATTGGGGAGGAACAATTGCTTGTCCTTCGAGAAGAATGGACACTCTACACTGACACTATCAACGGCATCATAGAAGGGAGCGTTCGCCATGACAAGAACTGAATATTTGAATCAGCTTGAAGCCTATCTGATGAAGCTTCCTCAATCTGATCGCATCGAAGCCATGGACTACTTCAAAGAACTCTTTGATGATGCTGGTCCAGAAGGTGAGGAAGAACTCATAGCTAGCCTCGGTAGTCCAAAAGAGGCTGCCCATGACATCCTGACTACACTTCTTGATAAAAAAATCAACGAAGAAAATTCCAATAAGAACAACCGTCAGGTTTTACAAATCGCAATCCTCGCACTTCTGGCTGCACCTATTGGGATTCCAGTCGCAATTGGTATTCTCATGGCTATCATCGGCATTTTTATCGGTGCAGTCAGTATCCTTCTAGCCTTCTTTGCTGTATCAGCAGCTGGAATGGTTCTCGGAGCTGTACTTTTATTTGAAAGCTTCTACGTTCTGGCTGAGTCTACATCTGCCTTTATGCTGATTTTTGGTGGTGGTTTACTGGCGATTGGAGCTTCATCCCTAGTCTTACTAGCCACATCTTACGTGACCCGTTTCTTTGGATTACTAGTTCTTCGACTCATCCAATGGATTCTTAATAGAGGAAAGAGAGGTGAAAGACATGCGTAAATGGACAAAAGGATTTCTTATCTTTGGTGTTGTTACCAGTATCATCGGTTTTTCAATGATGATCATCGGCATCCAAACAGATGGTGTCAGAAGCCTCCTTGCAATGTCACAAAAACCAGTTTTTGAAAGTCGAATGGAAGAGCTCGTTTTTGACCAAGATATTGAGAATCTAAACATGTCACTAACAGAACATTCGCTCGTCATTAGAGAATCTAGCGATGACAAGATTCACCTTCAGTATCATCCAACTATCTCTGAAAAAGAAAATCTCCAACATTCTATCAAAGAAAAAACTCTTGAGATTTCAGATACCAAGTCAACGACACGTCATTCTGTAGGTTCTAGTATCGAGGGAATCCTATTTATCGCAAGCGGAGTCTCTAGACGTAATGATGAAGTCGTTCTATCACTACCAAAAGGAAGAGAATTAAAAAACCTAACCGCCCAGGTTGATCATGGTGTCCTTTCGATTGCCAATGCAAAACTCAGCAATGCCAAGATTCTGTCAAATGGCTATCTTCTTCGTATCACTGATAGCGAGATCAAAAATAGCCAGCTGACCACAACTGGAATTGTCAATGTGTTTGAAACCAGTCTGACAGATAGCCGCATCCAAGCAGACCACGAACATATCTCTGCAGACGATATCCAAGTGCACGGTAAGGTAGAGCTAAAGGCAAAAAAAGATATGGTCATCCAGTTATCCAAAAAAGAACTTGAGAGAATCAATCTCAACCTCTCATCTGAACACGGCGCTATTTATCATCGAACTCGAGAAGGAGTTCATCCTGTCCAGGGAAATCATGAAAATAAGGACGAAGAATTCTCCAATCCTTACAACGTAGAGAAAAAAGATACGCAAGATCTCCTCGTCGCAAAGGCAGGCCAAGATATCAACATTCCAGACGAACCGGATCGCTCACCTAATTCGAGAAATCGTTAATAATAGCTAATCATTACTACTCAAACAAGAAATAAAAAGGAGGTCCCATCATGACTCAAGAATGGTTCGAAAGTGCTGATTTCGAGAAAACAGCCAACAATGAGAAAAAAGATAAGCCATCTGACCCAGTCATTCCCCAAGAAGAGTTAAAAGAAAAAGAAGAGTTGCCAGTGGTTGAAGAAAGTCTTCAAGCCAATCCTGAAGATAAGGAAACTATCGAAGAAACTGTAGAAACTGAAGAAAAACCAGAATCTACAAGTAGCGAGGCCAAGGTAGAGAATACACCAACAGAGGCCTCTCAGCCTAGCAAATCTTTGGAAAGCCCATTTGTACCAGATCCTGTCCCTACAAAAACTGCAATCTTCAAAGAAGAATTGGCTGATTTTTGGGTCTGGTTACAAGGTGCTCTCAAAGAGCCAACAGCAAGCATTGGTTCAGATAAAAAACATAGTTATAATGTCTTTGTGCTCCTAACTATCTTTTCTGCTACGAGTTTTCTCTTTACAATTTATCACGCCAAGCAAGGCTACTATGGCCGTATGGCAAGCATGGATGCTCACTTCGTGGGACAATTCCCGTCCCTCAATCTCTTTTCAATCTTCTCCATCCTAGTAGCGACAAGTCTCTTCTACTTTTCAATCCTCATGGGTGGATTCGTCGTTAAACGTTTTGTCGATCAGGACAGTGATTGGACATTGGAAAGAGTTCTACAAGTGCATAGCAGACTCTTCGCTATCCCAGTTCTCTTGACAGGCATTGCCAGTTTCTTCGCTCTTTTTAATGGCCTACGCTTTGCAGCCCTTCTTTGCTTCATTAGTGTCATCTTAGTACTTCTTGCTAACCTCTACATCATCTCAAGACCGAGTAAGGATAGTCAAACAGACCCCTTCTATCGCCTTCTCTTGGCGGTCCTAATCAACAGTGGTGTTCTATTTCTCTTTTTCCTAGCAGAAATGGCTCTTGTTTTTGACTATCTTCGAGTTCTTGCTTTCCTATAAAAAAAATCCCAGCTATTTAAGAATAGCTGGGATTCCTTTATGTTATGCCAAATCGGAAAAATTCATCCTAGACTTCACGTAAAACTATTTGCCTTTTCCTTTGGATTTTTTGAAAACTCCTGTGATATTTGAAAATGCAGTTTTGGCAAAATGTTCCATTTTACCTTCGACCTTCTGAATTGGTTTTGGAAGATAACTCTTGAAAACATCAAATTGAGCATTGAATAGTTTGAATAAAACCTGGATGGTCATCTTCTTTTGCTCGGATGTCAAACGAGTCATGTTGTTAACAATGTTGATAATCTTCTTTGGAGTATCAACGGTTATATCTGCAAACTTGTTGATACCTGACTCCAAAAAGACATCAAAGATGACATCTGAAAACTCTTGTTTTTCATCGTTAGTCATATTGTCTAACCAACTCGAAATGACCTTATCGGCATGAATACTTAGCTGAGATTGATTTTCAATTTGGACAAAGTCTATTTGCTCGATCTCCCAAGAGAAAGTATCGTGTTGAAGTAACAAAATAGCATTACTCTTGACTACTTTGGCATTCACCGGTGGCTCCAATAAGACGCTCACCATCGAATCTTGCGGAATGTAGGATGCAATCCTATCTTTTATTCGGAGAAATCCTTCAGACTCCAAAAGAGACTCATGAAGACCTGGAGCATCAAAGGCATAAATACCTGTAACAGAATTTTGTTTTTCCTCATCTAATTTTGAGCAGGCGTAAATTGCAAGATTTCCACCTTTAGAGTGACCAGATACAATATACTCTCCTGGATACTCTGTCATCCGTTTTTCTAAGTATTGATGGGCTGACTGTTGGGCTGGAATCTCATGCATAAAGGTCATATGAAAGTCTTCTTTCCAACCGATCAAATTCTCATCTGTCCCTCGAAAAACGACCAGATATTTTTCGTCTTCAAGACGATAGGTGATAGCTGAAAATTGACGCTCAATATTTGAATCGATTTTATTAATAAAATCAAAAGCTTCAATAGTGCCATACCGAGCACTACATCCTAAAATTCTAAGCAAATCAATTCGAGGTGTAGTGATAACCGATAAAATTTCCCCTTTTTCACCATTAAGTGTCGTATAATACTGCGCTAATTTTTCTAATGTGATTTCACCTTCAGTAATAATCTGCTCAAAAGGTAAATAAGCCACTTCTGTCAGCGCCAGAACATCTAGATCTTTAAAAAATACTTTGTCAAATGAGTAGGATTTTAATCCTTGAGCATAATCAAGTATGTTACTCATGCTACTCTCCCTATCCTTTTATTTATGTTTTCTTCCTTATTAGAATTGGATTCAAAAATAATACTTAAAGCTAATAACAATACCCAAAACGGAGCAAACCATAACATTGCCAAATTCATCAGAAACATCAGATACTTCCAATTCGTTTTTACCACTAAAGTTGGAATGAAAAAGCAGAAGAATAAAAACCCACTAGCAAGTGAAAAGAAAATTCCAAAGGATGCTTCCAGCGTATAAATTGGAGAAAGGACGTCGTAAGAAGATAAGATTGGAACAACAAGAGCCAAGACAAGAGTTAATAAGACGCTCATCACAAAGACAATGATGTTTACTAATGTTGAGTGATTGGCTCTACTGTTTAACCAGTTGTTCCATCTCTGTATTCTTGAATGATCTTCCTTCTGCCTTACTTTTCCTGTATCTGTGTAGGTATAATAATTGGGGATATGGGCCCAGTAAATTCTCTCAATCAAGGTCGCAAAAAAGTTTGAACGAGATTGGAAAGGTTGTAGCAACACATTCTTTTGTTGACCCAGATGTCTTTTAAACAACGGTAAAAAGCGAAAGGGGTCATGTGTCGAATAGAAGTTTATTAAGTTAGCATCATTCTTTAAAAAATGAGATTCTTTCACAATTTCTTGGCTACGTCGATTAAAGGTCCACCACGGTGAAGTTGCAGAAAATGTAATACATCTCTCTATCCCATCTTCAAAAATATATAAGCGTTGAGCCAGCAATCCTCCTAAAGAAACGCCAGAAACAACAAAGCGTTTTTGGGGGAACTTCTTTCTCAAGGTCTGGTAAAATACTCGAAGACTATCGTATTGGTACAAATGAACCAAGCCTAAACTACCTAGAGTCGAACTATAAATCCAGTCTTGAAAAATCGTTTTGAAGCTATCTTCATCATTCACCTTTGGGATAAAACGAGCATCAGCCCCTGTCTTCCGAAAGAGTTTTTTCCCAATCCCTACATCAGCACCTCTGACAACGATGTAGATGGTATCCTCGCCCTCCATTTCATAAGCAACAGCTTGCAGGCCGTTTACCCAGGAAGCATTCTCATCAATCGAGGACAACTTTTTTACAACCTTATCATCAAAAACTACACTTCCGTATTGCATAATTTCTGCATTAAATACAATACTTGTTAAGTATACTAATAATCTCGTTTCTTTAATCATTTACCTTATTTATTATCAAAAAAAAAGATAAGTAGTGATTAGGATTTTCTCCTGTGTTTGATAACACTACTTATCTTTAAAGATTAATCTACTTATCCTTCGCTTGCTTCTGAACTAGCTGTAGGTACTGTCATTGTAGCAAGGGCGTTGTTAATAGCTACCAAGTTTGCTTTTTTAGTAGCATTGATGATAAGGAACCAATCAACAATTGTCCAGATACCAAAAGTCAACCATGCCAACAAAAGTTTTGCAACTCCCAATCCAACGTGACCAATGTAAAAACGATCAACACCAAGAGTTCCTAAAAAGATAGAAAGAATCAAAGCTGTTGTAGGGTTTTTAATGTTTGCAGCAGCGATAACTTGGTTAGCTTGTGAATCATCTAATTGACTCAAACGTTGACGAAGTGATGGAAGTTGTTCTGATGGGAAGTTTGCAGTATTTGCTGACAAGAATGAATCTGTAAAGTTTGACATAATAATCTCCTCTTTATGTTTTCTTATATTTTAGAGATTTTTTTCCTTTTTGTCAAGTTTTCTACAGGTTTCCCAACCATTCTGACAAAGTTTCATTGCCTCTGTTATGGGAATTTTGTGTTGATTTTATATACCAGATAATATAAAATCCTGTCAGTGTTTGACAGGATTTTTAATAGACAACAGGATTAGTCTGCTTGTTCTTCAGTAGCTTCTGCAGGCTCTGCAACAACCTCTACTTTTTCTTCAACCACTTCTGCTGGTTCTGCAACAACTTCTACTTTTTCTTCGATAACTTCTACAGTTTCTGGAGTAGCTGTCATTGTAGCAAGAGCAGTGTTAATTGCTTCCAAGTTTGCTGCTTTTGTAGCATTCATGATAAGGAACCAGTCAACAACAACCCAAATCCAAGTGAAGAACATTGAGAGTCCGAGTGTAATGAAAGGCAAAAGCACATTCGTCAATAGCTTACCAATTCCTAGACCAGTATGACCAATGTAGAAACGGTCAACTCCAAATCCACCTAAGAAGATAGAAAGGATCAAAGCTGTTGTAGGGTTTTTAACGTCTGCAGCCGCAATAACTTGGTTGGCTTGTGAATCGTCTAGTTGCGCCAATCGCTCACGGAGTGATGGAAGTTGTTCTGATGGGAAGTTTGCAGTATTTGCTGACAAAAATGAATCTGTAAAGTTTGACATAATAATCTCCTCTTTATGTTTTCTTATATTTTAGAGATTTTTTTCCTTTTTGTCAAATTTCCTCTGTATTTCTCAACTTCTACGCCAATTGGACCAAAATAAAACTGGTCAACAAGTCCCCTTGAGGATTCCTTTATTTCACATTTGCCAAGGTGTCAAAAGCCTCACCTGTAACAGGTCCTACTTCTACTTGGTTAGCATCTAAGTCCTGATAAAGTTCTTTTGGCAAAGCTCCTAGAAATGCTTGGTAATCCAGTCTAGCTACTGCTTCATAGTCTTCAGGCTTAGAACCATCTCCAGATATTTTTACCAAATCAATCTCCCAAACAAGTTCCTTGCCTACCAATTGCTCAACGTAAGGAGCTGGAATCACCGGTTCTCTTGGCAAAACGGTTTTTACACCCTGAGCTAGGTGGTAGACCCCATGAACCTTACCTTCACCATCTGGATAGAATTTAGCACTGGAAGGATAGGCATCAGACCCTTGAACTTTCTTGACCAACTCTTCAAAACGTGCCAAGCCATCTTCTTCTAAGAAACTTTCCAAATCCTTCTTATCAAAGTAAATAGTTGATAGAATACCCTGGCAGAAGCCTAAACGAGCAGCCTTATCAGCTAGATAGTTCTTAACCGTTTCTTGGAAATAGTTTTCCAAATCAAAGTCTGCCAAGCCTTCAACTGCTTCACCAACCTTGCTAGACAAAGTCCGCAAGAGCTCTTCTACTATCTCCCAGTCAGCTCTTGTAATCAAGTCAGGAATAATTACTTGATAGCCATTTTGAGAGTCAAGGTAGCGAACTTTAAAGAGAAACTGAGATTTCCCCACAACAGCACACTCGATATACTCAAGACGATTGAGAGGTTGACGGAGGTAAACAGCATCATAACTATGTGACTCTAAGCCATCTACTAAGCCTAAAATTGATTTAGCTGTAAGAATCTCCTGTTGTCCTAAAATACTTTGTTTATTTGGGATAAAAAATGTCTTCACCATAATGGTCTCCTTTGAAATCGTTTACATATAGTATACACCATTTTCCTGAAAGATGCAGAAACAAATTTAAGATTTTTTAGTCAAAAGCATAGAAAAACAGCCACTAAGGACTGTCTTACTTTTATACAACTTCAGAATGATCCAAGTTCTCACCAATCTTTGCTAAACGCTCGATCACTTGATCTTGTGTCAATTCATGTTCTAAAACATAGCGATTACGTGGGTGAACACGACACTCATGTGAGCAACCACGAAGATATTTGTCTTCGTTGTCTTCTGACGTCAAGATACGGCGGTTACAGAAAGGATTTCCACAGTTGACATAGCGTTCACATGGTGTTCCATCAA
>OGKA01001349.1_pt1 | contig 20200 bp, 15 predicted proteins | sample 1572211 | NCBI WGS metagenome assembly OGKA01 (sample SAMEA2582125, study PRJEB24529) | metagenome | biome: Human gut stool | place: China | collected 2011 | reverse complement strand
GAAATGAGCGGCCACATTTTCTTCCATGACCGCTGGCCCGGCTTTGACGACGGTGTTTATGCTTCTACTCGCTTGCTGGAAATTTTGACCCGCAGCGCAGATGCGAATGCTCCTCTTAAGGCGCTCCCGAACGCGGTTTCGACGCCTGAACTGCAGATTCCGACCGAAGAGGGCGAGAACGTCAAACTGGTCGAACGCCTGAAGGAAAATGCCAAGTTCGACGACGCTCAGGACATTATTACGATCGACGGCATCCGAGTTGAATGGAAAGACGGGTTTGCGCTGGCTCGTCCTTCTAATACCACACCGGTGGTCGTTCTTCGCTTTGAGGCAGACACTCCGGAAGCCTTGGCCCGTATCCAGGATCGCTTTAAAGAAGAGATTTTGAAAGTCGCACCCGACGCCAAACTTCCGTTCTGATTTGCAGCGAATGCGAGTACTGATCGTTAAAACGACTTCGATGGGGGACGTCGTTCATGCCGTCCCCGTCGTCGAAGATATCAAGCGTTTTATTTCCGATGCCGAAATCGACTGGCTGGTTGAGGATTCTTTTGCAGACATTCCCAGACATGTCGCGGGCGTTTCCGAGGTCATTGAGTGCTCGGTAAGGAAATGGAAAAAGCGGATTTTTGAAAAATCTACAAGAGGTCAGATCAAGGCTCTTTGTGAGAAGCTTCGCAGCAAACACTACGACTTAGTCATTGATCTCCAAGGACTGATTAAAAGTGCAGTGTTGGCCTCCTGGACAAATGCTCCGGTTGCCGGTTACGACTGGCGCTCGGGTAAGGAGCCTTTAGCTACGGTTCTGTACTCCATTAAGTCTTCGGTCGATCGACAGAAATCAGCAGTGGACCGCTGTCGGGAACTGGCAGCGAAAAGTCTTGGCTACGATTTCGGTTCAACAAAACCTCAATTTAACTTTAAGTTTGAAGGTTCTCCGGAGTCTGTAGGCTGTGTCTTCTTCTTTTGCAATACCAGTCGAGAGACGAAGCTTTGGCCAGAAGAAAAATGGATTGAACTGGGCGCCGAACTCATACGCCGCGGTAAAAAGATCGTCCTTCCATGGGGTTCTCCGGAAGAAAGAGACAGGGTTTTGCGCATCCAAGCAAGACTCGGCACCGGAGCCGAGGTTCCCGATCGTATGTCGATCGGACAGCTCATGGAAAAGATTTCTTCGTCCGATGCCGTCATTGGTTTGGATACCGGTATGACGCATCTGTCCGCCGCAATGGGACGACCCACTGTCGGTATCTTCCGTGACTACCCGATTGAATTGGTCCCGTTGGTCGGCGAGGGCAAAAAGAAAGCTCTCGGCGGAGTAGGATGCTGTCCTCAAGTGCAGGAAGTGCTCAGCGCTTTTGAAAAGGTAATTCAATGATTCTTCCACGTCCGATTTACAGCGGTTTGCTTTATGCCGCGGCGCCGGCGGCTATGCTCTATTTATACAAGCGCTCGCGCAAGCAGCCGCAGTACCTGGAGCATTGGTCCGAGCGATTCGGAACGGCTCATTATCCGCCGCGCACTAAAGGCAGAACCCGAATTTGGATACATGCAGTTTCTGTCGGAGAGACCCGCGCCACGTTTTCTCTGGTCGAGTCGATTCTTAAACGCTGGCCGAACACCGAAATTCTTTATACGCACATGACGCCGACGGGGCGTGAGGTGGGTGCTAAATTTGCTCAGAAATTCGGCAACCGGATCGCTCAGTGTTATCTGCCCTACGACACTCCGAGAGCAGTTAAAAAATTCTTAAAGGCCACTCAGCCGGATCTTTGCCTCCTTATGGAAACGGAAGTCTGGCCGAACCTTACTTATTTCACCAAGAAATTCGGAATCCCGACGGTCTTGGTCAACGGACGCCTCTCTGAAAAATCCTTTAAGCAGGGACAAAAAGCCGGTTCACTCATTAAGGACGCATTCGGGCGTCTGACGATAGCGCTGGCACAGTACGAAGAAGACGCGGAGCGTCTTAAAGCAGCAGGCGCTCACGATGTAAAGGTCTTGGGCAATTTGAAATTCGATTTCACGCCGAACGCGATTCAGCTGAGGACCGGGCGTGAAATTCTGAAGTTTGCCGAACGCGACATCATCTGCCTTGCCAGCTCCCGAGAAGGCGAAGAACAGAAATTCCTGGAGGCGCTGAAGAAAGCTCAGACAGCAGGCGTCCTGGAAGACCGATTGGTTCTGATTGTGCCCCGTCATCCTCAGCGGTTCGAGGAGGTGGCCAAGCTCATTGAAAAGAGCGGTTTCACATACATCAAGCGCTCTGAGATCCGAGACTGGAAGACCGTGCTGTCCAAGCAGGGCCCTCAGATCGTCTTGGGCGACAGCATGGGTGAGATGGGCTTTTACTACGCGCTTTCCTCTCTCGTCATCATGGGCGGCAGTTTTGAAAATTACGGCTGCCAAAGCGTGATTGAGCCCTGCGCCATCGGACTTCCGGTGATCGTAGGACCGAGTATCTTTAATTTTGACTTTATTGTGAAAAAAGCGGAGTCTGAAGGTGCGCTCCTTCGCGCGGCTGATTTTACGGAAGCTCTGCGGACTGCCGACGAAGTGCTGAGCGATCCGGCAAAACGAGCCGAAATCGGGGAGAAAGCCGCGAAGTTCGCGCAGGAACAGCGCGGAGCCACCGAGCGGACAATCCAAGTTATCGATATGTTGTTGAAAGGTGATACGAATGCAGATCAAGCATCCTAATGTACTTTCCATTGCCGGCGTTGACCCTTCGGGCGGTGCCGGTCTCCTGGCAGACGTCAAAACGATTAGCTCGTTAGGCGGCTACGCAACGGGTGTCGTGACCGCTGCAACTGCGCAGAATACGCAAGGTGTATTCGGCGTGATTCCTATCCCGACAGACTTTGTCAAAAAGCAGATTGATGTTCTTTTCGAAGACGTCCGCATTGATTCTGTCAAAATCGGAATGCTGTTTGACTCAAATCTCATTAAGGGTGTTGCCGAACGCCTGCGTTATTGGAATCCTCGCTACATCGTTCTGGACCCAGTTATGGTCGCAAAGAGCGGTGATGCGCTGCTTACCGACGATGCCGTAGCCACACTGCGCGACGAACTTCTTCCGCTGGCTACCGTGATAACGCCTAATTTGCCCGAGGCTGCTCGACTGCTTGAATCTGTCGACATTACGGACGATGAGCAGATGGAAGCGGCTGCTAATGACCTTTGGAAACTCAAAGGCTGTCACGGCTGGGTCTATCTCAAAGGCGGTCATATGGAAGGCGTGGATTACTCTGAAGACTTGCTTTACGACGGCCGCCACATGATTCGCTACCGTGCCGAAAGAACAATGACAAAGAACACACACGGCACCGGCTGTGCGCTGTCTTCTGCTCTGGCAACTCTGCTTCCGTCTTCTACGGATATTCCGATGGCAGCCAGAGAAGCCAAGCGTTACATCACGCAGGCGATCATTCACGCAGATGAACTTCAAATCGGAAAAGGTCACGGTCCTGTGCATCATTTCTATGCTCAGTGGTATTGATTTACAAACTATTACACCTGTTTATGGGTTGATGAACTTGCACAGATTGAAATAGCTGTGTAATATTCAACTTCCCTGATGACTTGATCGTCAGATGGCGAATTAGCTCAGTCGGTTAGAGCAGAGGAATCATAATCCTTGTGTCCGCGGTTCGAGTCCGTGATTCGCCACCAAGATTCCGCCCGGGAGCTCTAAAGCTTCCGGGCATTTTCATGTGGTAGGCCCGCTATGAAAACCTATGCCATAGGCGACGTCCACGGGTGTTTTGATACCCTGGAACAGCTTCTCCAACAGATCCCGAACAAAAGCCGTTTGGTTTTTATTGGCGATATCGTCAACCGCGGCCCGAAATCTCTTGAAACCATCCGTACCGTCATGCGTATGGGAGACCGCGCTGAGTGTCTGCTCGGGAACCACGAGCTCCATCTTTTAGCCGTTTATGCCGGTCAGAGAGCGATGTCGCCGGAAGATACGATTTCTGAAATTCTCAACGCACCGGATTGCGAGGACATCATTCAATGGCTGAGAAACCGACCCTTGGCGCTGGTTGATCACGGTTTTTTATGCGTCCATGCGGCGACCCACTGGTCCTGGTCTGTTGAAGAAACACTGAAGCAGGCTTCCAGAGTCGAAAAATTTATCCGCTCCGACAAAGGATTGAGCCAGATCGGAGAACTCTTCGGCAAGCAGCAGTGGAGCCCGGATCTTCGCGGCAAAGATCGTTTGCGCGCTGTGGTCAACGTGCTGACGCGTACTCGTTATCTCAACGCTGACGGTACGATGGATTTCAAACAGAAACTGTCTCCTGCCGATACGCCTGTTGAATACATTCCCTGGTTTAAGTTTCCCGGCCGCAAAACGGCAAAGACGCCTGTTGCCTTCGGACACTGGTCCACACTCGGCCCCGTGACCGATGTGCCTAATGTTTTCCCGCTGGATACCGCCTGCCTTTGGGGCGGCGCTCTGACCGCAAGACGGCTGGGGCGTCATCGTGAAACATTCAGTGTGAAAGCACCGATTTACCGTATTCCCGGAGAAAAGCGAAATCTTTAATTTCGGGAGATGCGCTCCCTTATGCGGGAGCATTGTTCTTTTTGAGTGACTTTCAGTTTTTGAAAGTTTGTATTAACCGCCACCGGACATAAACCGTGAACGCGAAAAAAATTTACTTGAAGACTTTTGGCTGCCAGATGAATGAATATGATTCCGGCAAGATCGCAGATATTGCTAAGGCAGCAGCCGGTTACGAGGTAACCGACGACATCAACGAAGCCGATTTAGTTGTTTTTAATACATGCTCTATTCGAGAAAAGGCTCAGGAAAAAGTATTTTCCGACCTCGGACGAGTCAGAGAACTGAAAAAGACAAAGCCGAATCTTAAGATTGCTGTGGGCGGCTGTGTCGCCAGCCAGGAAGGCGGCAACATCGTTCGCCGTGCTCCCTACGTCGACGTGGTCTTCGGACCGCAGACCCTCCATCGTCTTCCGGAACTCTTGGAAAAGAACGAAAAAGAGCATCGTCCTCAGGTCGATATCAGTTTCCCGGAAATCGAAAAATTTGACCATCTGCCGACTCCGCATGCCGATGCAGCTACAGCATTCGTTTCCATTATGGAAGGCTGCAGCAAGTACTGCTCCTACTGTGTCGTGCCTTATACACGCGGTGAAGAGTTCTCTCGTCCCGTCGAAGACGTCCTCGTTGAAATCGCGCAGCTTGCTGCTCAGGGCGTAAAGGAAGTCACTTTGCTGGGACAGAACGTTAACGCTTATCGCGGAGAAGGTCCTGACGGCGAAATCGTCGACTTTGCCCTGCTGCTTGAATATGTGGCAGAAATCGACGGCATTGAGAGAATCCGCTACACAACGTCTCACCCGAAAGAATTTACAAATCGTCTGATCGAGGCTTATCGCAAGATCCCGATTCTGGCCAACCACGTCCACCTGCCTGTTCAAGCCGGGAGCGACCGCGTCTTGGCCGGCATGAAACGCGGTTATACGATCCTTGAGTACAAGTCCATCATTCGCAAGCTTCGTGCGATTCGTCCGGACATCAGCATTGCAACGGACTTCATTGTCGGATTCCCGAACGAAACGGAAGAAGATTTTGAAAAAACAATGAATCTCATCAAAGAGATCAAGTTTGATGCCAGTTTCTCTTTCGTGTACTCCAAGCGCCCCGGTACTCCTGCCGCTGAGCTGCCCGATGACACACCTCAGTCCGTCAAGCTCGAAAGACTTCAGAGACTTCAGGCGCTGAACACGCAGCATGCCCAGGAAATTTCGCAGTCCATGGTCGGAAGCGTACAGCGCTGCCTGGTTGTCGGAGAAGCGAAGAAGGGCGAAGGAAAGCTCTCTGCCCGTACGGATAACAATCGTATCGTTACCTTTAATGGGCCCGAAAACTTAATCGGTCAGATGGTTAACCTCAAAATTAATGAGGTTTATCCGCACACCCTGGGAGGGGAATTAGTTTAAATGACTGAAGCTAAAACGAAATCCGATCAGACATCTCTAAGCTTAGATCTTCAGATCAACAACAGTGATCTGTCCAGTTTGGTCGGACCGTTGGATTCGAATTTGGCCCAGCTGGAAAATTTCCTTAACGTGGAAATTTCCCGCCGCGGCGCGTCTTTCGGAATTAAGGGAACACAGGCAAATTGCCGCAAAGCCATTCAAGCTTTGACGGACTTGGCTGCCATCGCTGAGCGCAAAAGTGATGAGCTGACGGCAGAAGATATTCAGCTCTATCTTGTGGGTCAAAATGCGCCTGCTGAAGAGCTGGCTGCAGAAGAGCCTGTTCCCGAGCTTCGCACCAACCGTAAGGGACTTCAGGGACGCACGCCGATGCAGCGGACTTATATTCGCAACATCCTTTCCCACGACGTTTCCTTCGGTATCGGACCGGCCGGCACCGGCAAGACCTACTTAGCCGTTGCGGCCGCTGTCAGTACATTTTAAAAAGGCGAGGTCGAAAGAATCGTATTGACCCGTCCGGCGGTTGAAGCGGGAGAAAAGTTAGGTTTTCTTCCCGGAGATTTGAGTCAGAAGGTTGACCCTTACCTGCGCCCGCTCTATGACGCTTTGTTCGATTTGCTGGGCACGGAAAAGACACAGCGCCTGCTTGAAAAGCAGAAAATTGAAATTGCGCCTTTAGCCTACATGCGCGGCCGTACTTTGAATGCTTCTTTTGTTATTCTTGACGAAGCCCAAAATACAACTCCGGAACAGATGAAAATGTTTCTGACGCGTATCGGCTTCGGCTCCAAAGCAGTCATTACGGGAGACGCCTCCCAGATCGACTTGCCGAGAGGTCAGAGAAGCGGGCTGATCGAAGCCTCGCACATTCTTCAAGATGTTCGAGGAGTCTCTATGACTTATTTCACTTCGGCCGACGTGGTTCGGCATCCTCTTGTTGCTCGTATTGTTGAGGCCTACCAAAAAGCCGAGAAGAGAGAATACCAACATGCGTAAACCCCATGTTTTGAGCCTTTCCGTCCAAAATCTTGCACATTTTCCTCAGCTTCCGTCCAGAAGCAAAATTCAGCGCTGGATCAGCCGAGCCTTGGAAAACGATGCCCAAATTACTGTTCGTTTTGTTGAGGAAGAAGAAGGCCGGGAGCTCAATAAAACATATCGGAGTAAGGATTACGCCACCAACGTTTTGACATTTGACTATCAGATAGAGCCTGTCGTGGAGGCCGACCTGGTAATCTGTGTGCCCGTGCTTGAAAAAGAATCCAAAGACCAAAACAAAACTTTGGAAGAGCACATGGCCCACCTTCTCGTCCACGGAACGCTGCATGCGCAGGGCTATGACCATATGGACGACGAAGAAGCCGAGGTTATGGAACAGAGGGAAACTGATGTTTTAGTTGATCTGGGCTTTGATGTTCCGTATCCTGATCGAAACTACACTCCTCAGCCGCTGGCTTAGGTCAATCAACTTAGAAAAATCTGTACTTAGAAATGGCGGACAACAAGACTGACGAACCCAAAGAGAAGAATTTTTTTGAGAAGCTGTCGGATCGATTTTTTCATGATGACGCACCTGAGACTCAAAAAGAACTCCTTGATGATCTTCATATTGCACACGACAGAAAGCTTCTGACAGACGACGGCATGCACATGATCGAAGGTGTCATGCGCGTCAATAGCCTGCGTGCAGAGGATTTGATGGTTCCTCGGACACAGATGATTGTGATCGACATTTCCGAGAACTCTCAGGATTGGATCAAACAAGTCATCGCAGCGGGTCACTCTCGTTTTCCCGTCATTGACGGAGATAAAGACAACGTTCTTGGAATTCTTCTGGCAAAAGACTTGCTGCGCCTTTTCATCAATCCTGAGTACGAGATTCGTCAGCATTTAAGACAGGCCGTGTTCGTGCCTGAAAGCAAACCGGCCGATGTCCTTCTGAAAGAATTCCGTCTCAAACGCAACCACATGGCTTTAGTGGTTGATGAATTCGGTTCGGTTTCCGGTCTGATTACGATTGAAGACGTCTTAGAAGAGATTGTCGGAGAGATTGACGACGAGTATGACGTTGTTAACGATGCTTCCGACATCGTCGCAATCGGCGGATCTCGCTGGCGTGTCAAGGCAAGTACTCATATCAACGAATTCAACCGCGTGTTCGGAACACATTTCTCTGATGACCGCTTTGAAAGTGTGGGCGGCCTCGTGAGCGATGAACTGGAACACGTTCCTCAGGTCGGAGAGTCCGTTGTCCTGCAGGGTTTCCGATTTGTCGTGACGAAGGCATTGGCTCGTCAGGTCAAGATGCTCACGGTTGAGAAGCTGGAGCCGGAGCAGACAGAGCAGCAACCGGCGAAAGCCTAATAACCGCTCAATAACGTGAAGAAGTTCCTTCCGTTCTTAATCGCCCTATTTGCCGGCATTGCGCAAGGGTATTCTCTGGCGCCGGCAAATGAGTGGCTGCAGCTGGCGGCTTTAGCCGTCCTGTTTTTTATTTTTGCGGGCCTCCGCACCGCTAAGGCAGGATTCCTCGCCGGTCTTTTCTTTGGCATCGGCTGGTTTGTCACTTCTCTTGCCTGGCTATACGTGTCCGTTCATGACTACGGCTACCAGCCGCCGGTCTTTGCCGCCTTCGTTGTCTTCATTTTCTCTTGTTACCTAGCTCTTTATCCGGCGGCTGTCGGCGCGCTCTGTGCATGGTCCATGAAGCGCGGCTCGAGTGCCGGTCTCATGCTTTTGGCTATTGCGCCGGCCGCATGGGGGCTGACGGAGTGGCTCAGAGGCGTGCTTTTTTCAGGCTTTCCCTGGAGCGCGGTGTCCTACGCCCATGTCGACGGCTCCCTCTCTGCATTTGCTCCGATCTGCGGCGCAGACGGTATAAATTTCTTGGCTGCCTTTATTTCCGGATGTGCGGCGCTCCTCCTGCTGGAGCGTAAAAATCTCAAAGGCATTGCCGTTTCCTGTGCCGGACTTCTGGTCGTTTTTTCTCTTGCATTTGCTCTGACCGACATTCGCTGGAGTGAACCGTACAAAACGCTTTCCGTCCGTTTAGTTCAAGGCGGGATTGCTCAGGACGAAAAATTCTCTCCGATGGGCAGCCTCACGAGCTTCGAGCGTTACGTCCGGCTGATGAATGAAAAACCGGTGCCGGAAAGCGGACTGATCGTTTTGCCCGAAACTATTTTTCCGATACCGCTTCAGCAGCTGAAACCGGAAATCTGGAGGAAATTTACGCACGTCACCAATGGCAACGCCGCTTTGATGTTCGGCGGCTTTTTGCGCGGAGAAGACGGATACCGCAACACGGCCGTTCTGGTTGAGCATGAAAAGATTGTTCAGTCTTACACCAAAAAGCACTTGGTTCCCTTCGGAGAGTATGTTCCTACCGGCTTCAGGTGGTTTATCGACATGCTGCAGATTCCGATGGGAGACCTGCTGAAGGGAACGACCGATCAAAAAGCTTTTGAGATTGACGGCGTAGTAGCCGCTCCGCTTTTGTGCTACGAAGATCTCTTTGCATCGGAAATCAGAGAGTGGTGGCAGGGCGGCAAAGCCCCGAATCTTCTGGTGAATCTCTCCAACCTCGGCTGGTTCGGAGATACGCATGCGCTGCCTCAGCATCTCAATATTTCGAGGATGCGCGCGATGGAATTTGCTCGTCCGGTCATTCGCGCGACAAATACCGGAATGACGGCTTACGTGACTAGCCGCGGTGAAGTCGCCGCAGAGCTGCCCGCTATGGAGCCGGGCAAGCTCGATGTTAAAGTGGCTGCGGCACAGGGAGAGGCGACGCCGTTTGTGAAATTCGGGGCGCTTCCTTGGCTCGGAGCCATGGTTTTGCTTCTTATCAGTGCAATCCTTGCCCTGTTGTTCAGAAAAAGACACCGTCTCCCGCTAAAATAAAAAGATTATTCTCAATTCAGCATTGCTGAGAAGAAAAAGTTCGAAATTATGCTCACATTTCAGGAAGTTATTCTGCGTCTACAGCAGTATTGGAACGGACAGGGCTGCGCCTTGCTCCAGCCGATCGACATCGAAGTCGGTGCCGGCACCTCTCATACCGCAACATTTCTCAGAGCCTTAGGCCCTGAACCTTGGAGAGCTGCGTATGTGCAGCCGTCCAGAAGACCGAAAGACGCCCGTTACGGCGAAAATCCCAATCGTCTTCATCAGCATCACCAGTTCCAGGTGGTTCTTAAACCGGCTCCGACGGACATTGTTGACCGTTACCTCGGCTCCTTGAGAGCACTGGGCATTGATACCGAAGTCAACGACATTCGTTTCGTCGAAGACAACTGGGAGAACCCGACGCTCGGAGCCTGGGGCTTAGGCTGGGAAGTTTGGATGAACGGTATGGAAGTGACTCAGTTCACATACTTCCAGCAGGTCGGCGGCCTGGAATGCAAGCCGATTACCGGAGAAATTACATACGGTCTTGAACGTCTGACAATGTATCTTCAGAACTGCGACAATGTTTTCGACCTTGTCTACACCAAGTGGCAGGACGCTTCCGGCGAACACATTCTCACTTACGGCGACGTCTTCCATCAAAACGAAGTCGAGCAGAGCCACTACAACTTTGAGGCAAGCGACCCTGAAAAACTTCTCAAGCAGTTCGACTACTTTGAGAGTGAAGCCAAGCGCCTGATGGACCTGAACCTTGCTCTTCCGGCCTATGAAATGGTTCTGAAAGCCGGACATACGTTTAACCTCCTCGACGCACGCGGTGCCATCAGTGTGACAGAACGCGCCGCCTATATCGGCCGTATTCGTCAGATTTCCCGGGCCGTTGCTCAAAGCTACTACGACTCCCGTGAACGCCTCGGCTTCCCGATGTGCCAGAAAAAAGAATAAAGAGGTTAGAGAAATGGCTTCATTATTGATTGAAATTCAAACAGAAGAGCTGCCGCCGAAGGCACTGGACAATTTATCCAAGGCGTTTGCCAAAGAACTGACTTTCAGCCTGAAAGAGCAGGATTTGGCTCTTCCCAACGCGCAGGTAACCGCTTACGGTTCTCCTCGCCGGATTGCCGCACTCATTTCGGATGTTTCCGAAGTGGCACCCGACAAACCTTTCCGTCAGAAACTGGTACCGGTGAAAGTCGGTTTGGATGCTGAAGGCAAAGCTACTCCGGCTCTGAGCAAGAAGATGAAGGCCCTCGGCATCGAGTGCGAACCTTCTGAGCTTAAAGTCGTGAACGACGGCAAGCAGGATCAGCTGGTATACGAAGGTACTAAGGCCGGCGTCTCTCTGAAGGACGGTTTGCAGATCGCTTTGGATCACGCCGTTCGCCGTCTGCCGATTCCTAAGGTGATGAGCTATCAGCTCGAAAACGGCAAGACCGTCGAATTCGTCCGCCCGGTCAAGCACCTCGTTGCTTTGTTCGATAAAGAAATCGTTCCCGTTGAATTGTTCGGTCTGAAGGCCGGCCGTGAAACGATGGGACACCGCTTCCACGTTAAAGAGCCTATTTCCATCAAAGAGGTAGAAAAATATGCCGAACAGATGGAAAAAGAAGGCAAGATCGTCGCTTCTTTCGAAGAGAGAAAGAACAAGATGGTTGGCGAGCTTAAGTCCGCTGCGGAAAAACTTAATGCCGAAATCATCATGCCCGATGATCTCGTCAATGAGGTTGCCGCTCTGACAGAATGGCCCGTTGTCTACGAATCCGGCTTTGACGAAGAATTCCTGACGGTTCCCGCCGAGTGCCTGATTCTGACAATGCAGCAGAATCAAAAATACTTTGCCTTGAGAGACAAGAACAAGAAGCTTATGAACCGCTTCCTTCTGGTTTCTCAGATTGAAGCCAAGGACGGCGGCGAAGCTATTCGTTCCGGCAACGCCCGTGTGGTTCGCGCTCGTTTGGCCGATGCGAAGTTCTTCTATGATCAGGACCGTCTCCAGACACTGGAATCCCGCGTCCCCGGCTTGGCTCATGTGGTCTACCACAACAAGCTCGGTACTCAGCTTGAAAGAAGCGAACGCGTTCAGAAGATTGCTTCCCGCATCGCCGAGCAGATCGGTGCCGATCCTGCACTGGCCCGCCGCGCAGCTAAGCTGGCAAAAGCCGATCTACGCACTTTGATGGTCGGAGAGTTCCCCGAACTGCAGGGCATCATGGGTGAGTACTACGCTCATCACGACAAAGAAGACGACAAAGTCGCTCTTGCGATTCGTGAGCACTACCAGCCGCGCTATGCCGGTGACGAGCTTCCGTCCACACCTGAAAGCTTGGCTGTTGCCTTGGCCGACAAAATTGAGACACTGACCGGACTCTTCGGCATCGGACAGCTGCCGACCGGAGAAAAAGATCCGTTCGCCCTGCGCAGACACGCCCTCGGCATTCTTCGCATGCTGATCGAAAAAGAACTGCCGCTTTCTTTGGACAAACTGATCGCTATCGGTACGGAAGAAGAATCTGTTGTTCCCGGCGTCAAAGATGCCACAGAAGAGCTCAAACAGTTCTTCCATGATCGTCTGCGCGTCATGCAGAAGGATCAGGGCTTTACCGCTCATGAAGTGGAATCCGTGATCGGTTCCGAACCTGCTATCCTTGCGGATGTTCCGAAACGCCTGAAGGCTGTTCATGACTTTATGAGCCTGCCGGAGGCCGAGTCTCTGGCTGCTGCCAACAAACGTATTGAGAACATCCTCAAGAAGAACACACTTCCGCTGGCAGATGCTGTTGATCCGGCTCTCCTGACAGAAAAAGAAGAGAAGGATCTTTACGAAGCTATTCGTACGCTTGAACCGAAACTTGAAGCCGACTATAAGGCCGGCCGCTACGAAGACGAACTTCGCAGCCTGGCTCCGCTGAAAGCTCCGGTGGACGCGTTCTTCGACAAAGTGATGGTGAACGCCGAAGATGAGGCCTTGAGAAGAAATCGCTTAACGCTGCTCAACGAGCTCCATAAAGCGATGAATCAAGTCGCCAAACTTTCGTGTTTAGCCTCTTAACTTTCCGATCAGAAGGCCGCTCACAGAGCGGCCTTTTCCAACAATACCTATGAAACTTATGCTCTGGCTTCGTGCCTTGATTTTTTGGTTCCTCTTTTGTATCACCATCATCTGCTACGGCATCGTCCTTTTCGTTTGTATTCCGTTTACATCGAAAGAAGGCCGTTACGCCATCGTAAAAAAATGGTGCCGAATGGTGATCGGCTTAATGCGCACGATTTGCGGTGTTCGCTATGAAATTACGGGCATGGATAGGGTGCCGGCGACCGGTCCCGTGATTTTGCTGTCTAAGCATCAGTCGGGCTGGGAAACGCTCGCATTTTTTGCCTTGGTGCCGAGACGCTTGAGCTATATCTACAAGCGCGAACTGCATCGTCTGCCGATCTTCGGCTGGGGTTTGGCTTCGCTCGGAATGTTCAGTGTGGACAGATCTGAAGGACGCACTGCTTTTGAGCGCATGAAGCGTGAAGTTCCGGAGTTCTTTGCTCATGGCTGGGCTTTGGTGCTCTTTCCCGAAGGCACGCGCACCGCGCCCGGCGCTTCGGTTAAATATAAAACCGGCGGCGTTCGTTTAGCGATTGCTACCAATGCTCCGATTGTTCCGATTGCTTTGAATTCCGGCGAATGCTGGCCGAAGCATTCGTTTTTGCTGTATCCGGGCGTAATTAAGGTGGTATTCGGCGATCCGATCAGTCCGGAAGGAAAAACACCGCATGAACTTAATGAAGAAGTTCGCAGCGCAATTGAAGGTGAGATGAAGCTCATCTCACCGAAATACTACAAATAAAAGGTTGAATGGTTTTAGGTCGTATTTTTCCGAAGATCACGAAATTTTATTTAGACGGCTCTCCGGCAGAGGCTGAAATCGCTTATCCCGACAAGGTTCGGCGCGTTCATATTCGACTTGGCGGACAGGAAGAACAAATTACCGCCGGACCGGAGGGTGTCATTTACATCACCAAGGGCTATCCTTCAGCGCTCCAAATTAAATGGGCGCTGAAACTTCAAAAGAAGAAATTTTTGCCGTACTTTAAATTTTTTGAAGCAGCCTCCTTAGCCTATCCGGATGTCTCTGCACGTCTTTCTCAGCAGGATCCTGATTTTGTCCATCATTCCGCTTTAGAAGGGAGCTATCCGGTCCGATATCGCATTGTCCGCAGCAGCCGCCGTAAGAATACTCAAATCGCCTTTGAGGGCGGTCTTTTGGTTGTTCACTGCCCGGCGAGGCTCACGGACTTTGAAGTGGAACTTGAACTTCAGAAATCGGCCTCAAAAATTATTCAATTTCTGGAGAAGATGCGCCGAGGGGCACCGGCTGCAGAAAAGGAACCGGCTCCGGCGCGGGCAGCGAGCAGTATTCGTCTTGCTGACGGAGCGGAAGTTCAAATCATTTGGCAGCCCGGGAAGCGCAAGAGCATTTCAATTTCCATGCCGAACTCAGAGCAGCTTCTGGTGAAGTATCCGTCACGGACTTCTCGAGAAAAAGTGGTGGACTGGGTTCTTTCACAGCAGGCATGGATCCAGAAGAAACGGCAGAACAGCTTAGGGAAGGAAGACAGTAATCGAGTCTTCTTTGAAAAACTGTCTTCCGAACAGGAAATCACACTGCTGGACGTCAAAAGAAAAGTAAGGCTGTCGAGCGTGCGCAAGGAGTCCGGTGTCTTTGATGATGAGATCGTGCTGTGGGTGAAGGACGCGAACCTCACTCGAGACCAGTTCCTTGAAGTTCTGGTTAAGACCATCAAGAAGTGGGCCCTTACGGCTTTGCAGGAAGAATTTGAGCTCAAGCTCGCACAGATGGGGCCCTTTAGATACCCTTATCGAAAATTCTTTTTGACGTCGGCTAAAACGCGCTGGGGAAGCTGCAGCAGCCGCGGTCACATCCGTATTCACTGGAATGCGGTGTTCGTTACTAAGGCCGAGCGGGAATATCTTTATACGCATGAGGCAGCTCATCTGACGGAGATGAACCATTCCTCACGTTTTTGGCAGCTCGTTGAAGTGCACTGCCCTGACTACAAACGAGCCAGGGCAATGCTGCATTCGAGAACGCTTGGTTTTCTCTAGTCAGGCTGAACTTGGCCGGGCAGCACGATTGAAATGCCCGCTGCATGAACTAAGCGAGCCAGGCGAATGAAATTTTCCAAAGGCACGCTTTCGGCACGCTGCTCCGGCTTGATTCCTGCCTCCTCCATCATTTCGGGGGAAATCCATTTAGCAAGATTGTTCTTCAGCGTTTTACGGCGCATGGCGAAAGAGGCGGCAACAACCTGATGGAAGGTCTCTTCGTCAACTTCTGCCGGATTTTGAATCGGGATCATGCGGACCACGGAAGACATGACTTTCGGCGCCGGCGTGAAAGCCTCAGGCGGAACATCAAAGAGCTTTACCATGCGGTATTTTCTTTGAAGCATGACCGAAAGCCGTCCGTAGGCCTTTGATCCCGGGGCGGCAACCATTCGGTCCACGACCTCTTTCTGAAGCATGAAATGCTGATCAACGACGCGGTCACTGATCTCGGAGAGCTTGAAGAGCAGCGGGGGAGAAATGTTGTAGGGCAGGTTGCCGACCACGCGAATCTTTTCTTCGGCGGCAAAGTCTCTCCAATCGAACTTCAGAGCGTCGGCCTCAAGAACGGTTAACTGCTCGGGCGTGAATTTGGTCCGCAGCCAAGCTGCAAGATCGCGGTCAATTTCAACACAGTAGATGTGTTTGGCACCGGCAATTAATTCTTTTGTCAGGGCAGCCTGTCCCGGTCCGATCTCAATGATCTTTTGGCCTTCTTTCGGATCGACGGCTTCGGCAATTTTGTTGATCCAGAAGTCGTCGTTGAGAAAGTTCTGTCCGAAACGTTTGCGGGCTTTGTGGTGCTTGAGTACTTCAGCCATTTCTTGATTCCATGAAAAAACGCTTAGGAGGCCTAAGCGTTTTCGACTTTACGATGTTATTCGGTCGGTTTGTTGATTCGCTTCTCAACATAGGCTTCCGAACGCAGGCGTCGTTCCCAGTCGAGGACGGCGTCACCGAGTTTCTGCTCGCGCAGCGCCTCTCTGGCCTGCTCTCGCTGGCGTTCGTTAATGCCGCTCTTAGTTCTGCGGTCGAGCACTTGGAAGATATGCCAGCCGTAAGGCGTGCGGATCGGTTCACTGATTTCGCCGACGCTCAGCTTGTCGAGCTGCTGTTCCATTTCCGGAGGAACGTCGCCGGGGTAGAGCCAGCCGAGGTCACCGCCGCGGGTGCCCGACGGGTCTGCAGAATGCAGACGAGCAAGTGTCTGGAAGTCGCCGTCGCCTTTATCCAGGCGAGACTTGATTTCATTTAAGCGCTGAATCACGACTTTTTCAGGCGTCACGTTCGAGGGACGCATCATGATGTGGCGGACATGCGTCTGACGAACACCTTGCTGGGCCTGTTCGCCGGGATCGCGGACACCGGTCAGTTTGAGGATTTGGAAAGAGTTTCCGGCCTGGAGCGGAATGATGTCTCCGGCTTTGTGATTCTGCAGAGCCTGCACCACGAAGGGAGGCAGTTTGCCGGCGGGAACCCAGCCCATAACGCCGCCTTCCATCGCTTCCGGTGTGACGGAGTATTTTGCTGCCAGCTGGCTGAAATCTGCACCTCTCTGAGCCTGCTCAAGCGCACGGGAAGCGGTTCTTTGGGCAGCCTCAACTTCTGCTTTCGTGGGATTTTCAGGGAAGCTGATAACGATGCGGGATAAGCGATATTCCATGCGTTTGCCCGGACCGCTCTGATCCTTCAGATATTGATCGATTTCGCTTTCGGGAATCTGGATCTTGTCGTCCACGTCTCTTTCACGAAGACGCTGAGTAAGCAGCTCGCTGCGGATCTCGCTCTTGAAGCTCGGAACGGAAATACCGTCGGCTGCCAGTTTCTTTTCGAGCTGAGGAACGGTGAGGCCGTTATTGGTCGCAATTTGTTCGATCGCGCCGTTGAGCATGTTGTCGTCGATACGAATGCCGGTATCGCGGGCTTTCTGCTCGATGATTCGTTCAAGAATCATGCGATCAAGCGTCTGGTCGCGAAGGTTGTCCATCGGGGGCAGCGGAATGTTTCTTCTGCGAAGATTCGTAGCCACCTGATGAATTCTCTGCTGCAGCTGGATCTCCGTAATCACATCGTGATTCACCACGGCTGCGATACGATCGACCGGGACGGGTGCGTTTTTATGAGCCGCAGCCGCTTCTTTCTTTGCCGGTGCTTTCTGTGCGTACGCATTGTCTGCATTGACCGCGCCGAGGGAGAGGAGGGCGCAGGCACATACTGCATAAAGATGAGTCAATTTCATAGTTTATTCGTAGTAATCATATCGGCCGACTTCAACAGGCTTCGGCCCGATCGGCTTGTAACCGGTAATGCCTTCGCTTAAGGCTTGGATCGGACTGGATCCGACGGTGCCTAATCCGACGAGTTCAAGTTCTAAGAAGAAGTTCGTTGTCGACCTTCCTTCACTTCGGATGTAACGCTGTACGGCGCCGCGAAGAATCCAACACCCCGCACGATATTCGAGGCCCATAAGCGAGTCAACCACTTTTTTGTCTCTGAATGAATAATTGTACCTTCCGAGACCGTAGAGGTCTTTCATGAGCGGCCACTGGAACGAAAAGTCGATCTGCTTGATGTTGGTGTTATAGAAAGCGTCTCGCGTATCGTTGGGGTTGTAGTTGTAGCGATAGTACAGAGCAACGGTCGAGAAATCACGCGGGTTATAGCGAATACCAGCGCTCGTCTTTGAGATTCTGGACCACTCTGTAGAGTACTGGATCGCGCCCTCTAGTCTCCAGCCCTCAAATAAAGAGAACTGGGAGGCGGCCAACACGTCACTGCGGTTCTTTGTTTTACCCGGGTTGGACCAATAAAGGTCGACTTTTTCGTCCGTGAAGTAGTAACGCTGACCCACAGTCGCGGAGAACCATTCTTTACCGGTACCGGAGTCGATGTAACGGGTTGTCAAAACTGCAGACAACTGATTGGTGTTCGCAATTCGGTCAAAGCCCGTGTACTTGTTCGGTGTAAACAGTTCGGCGAAGTTCAGGTCGGCCGAAGAACTGTCGAAGTTCGGCATGTGCCTTTGATTCCGATAAGGAATGTAGGCATAGAACAATCGAGGTTCAAGAGTCTGCTCGGTTTCTCGTCCGAAGACCGTCGAATTTCTCTCGAAGATTAAGCCGGTGTCGAGAGAATAGATCGGGAGCGAACGGGTCGAAGATTTATCAATCTCGGCTCTTGCGTGTTTGATGTCGTTGTAGTGCGTGAGCGAGTATGTAATCTTCGGCGTAATGAACCAGTAAGAACCCATCAGCGGATAGGAAATCGAGGTATTCCACAAGGTTCGGTTGCCGTCGCCGCTCGTACCGCGCAAACCGTTATACGTCGAGATGCCGCGGCGGAAGCGGGTTGCCGTCAAACGAGAATCAAGGACCGCACCGTGAAAATCTGCGACGTAACCGCTGAGGTTAAATTCCGGTTCTTTTTCGTAGGGCTTTTCAACCCAGTTTCTGTTCGGACGAAGCGTCTGATTTTTATAGACGCCGATAGACGTACTCCAATAAGTCTGTCCGTAGCTCAGCCAGAAGTTTTGGTTGAGGATGTTTTCACTGGACTCGCGAATGGTCGTCGAGAAATCCGATAAGTAGTCGTTATCGGAGACCTTTTGGTAGTCCACGCCGAGAGAAACATCACCGATGCGCTGGTAGTGTTTCCAAGCAACGCCGTAGCGTCGTTCGTGCGTTTCCTTATCCTTAAAGATGACGTTGTAGTCCACCTGGCCGGAGAAAGTCGGCTGCAGGTAGCGGAATTCGTTGCCGAAGAGTACGCCTCGCTTAGACATCGGTTTGAGTGTCAGCGTGTAGTCGTAGTTCGGTGCAATGTTCCAGTAGAACGGCACCTCCATATTCACGCCGAGCGTCGAGCTCATGCCGAATCTCGGAGTCAGGAAACCGGTCTTGCGCTCGGAACCTACCGGGAAACTGAAATAAGGCGAGGCAAAAACCGGAATACCGCCGACATATAGGCGTGCGTTTTTGCCGACAGCAGAACCGTCGAGCTCGTCATAGTCAATGTCAGAGGCTTTAATCCACCAGGCTTCCTCACCTTCGCGGCATGTCGTGACCATGGCATTGCACATCTTCGCTTTGCCTTCGCCGAGAAGTTCGATCTTGTCGGACGTGCCTCGCATCTGAGTCGGCAGATAGCGGAACGTTGCGTTCGGCATTTCTCCGGTTTCCGCATCGAGGTGATAAGTAAGCTCGGGCCCTTTGAAAATCGTGCCGTTTCTGGCCACTAAGGCGTTTCCGTTGGAATAAACCTCGTCGTTGGCGAACGTATAGGTGATGGTGTCGCCGCGAAGGACGGATCCGCCGCGCCGAACTTCAGCGCTGTCAATGAGCTCGATTTTCTCATTAGGCGTCCCAATCATCTTGAACGCTGTGAGGTATGTCGGGGCATCGCCTTCCTCAGAAGGCGCGTTCTCGTCTAAGCGGCGTGCCGCGTTCAGCTTCAGTCCGTACTCAGGTCGGGTAGCCGTTTCGGAATCTTGATCGCGCTCGGCCGCCGAGACGAGCAAGGGCATAGCTAAAGTCACAGCCACAAAAACGGGTAGGGCTCGAAAAGCTTCCATGGGTCTTTTTCGACGAATTGAAAAACTAGACATTAAAATTGCACGCTATTAGGTGGAAAGATTATAAAGGCTTAATTGACCTGCATATTCCGATCAACGGATCATGGAGAGGAAACAATGACAGAGCGTGAAGTTAGCTTAAAGCAGTGGCTGGAAAAAATCGGAGGGTCTTTCGGGCTGAATCTGAAGACACTTCGCCCGGCATCTTCGGACGCGGGTTTTAGAAGCTATTTCCGTATTGACGGAGACGGCACGACTTACATCGTCATGGACTCTCCCAGGGAGCCCGGCAACGTCAAACCTTTTATTTTTGTCGACGATCTGTTTGCCAAACAAGGCCTTAATGTTCCGAAAATCTACGCTCAGGACGTAGAACAGGGTTTTCTGCTGTTGTCAGATCTGGGAACTCAGACTTATCTCGATGTTCTCTCGGAAGACAATGCCTCCCGATTGATGGACGATGCCACCACCGCACTTGTCAAACTCCAGAAGAACAGCAAACCGGGTGTGCTGCCCGATTACTCCGAAGAGCTGCTGCGCAGTGAACTCGAGCTTTTCCCCGAGTGGTACGTAAAACGCCATCTGAATATGGAAATTACGCCTCAGATGCGCAGCATGTTCGACAAGATGTT
>OGKA01001339.1_pt1 | contig 20389 bp, 16 predicted proteins | sample 1572211 | NCBI WGS metagenome assembly OGKA01 (sample SAMEA2582125, study PRJEB24529) | metagenome | biome: Human gut stool | place: China | collected 2011 | reverse complement strand
CCTGGCTGCCCGCTCACTTTAAGAAGAGAATGCCCGACAGAAAGCCGTTCTCGTCCTTCTCTTCCTCGTAGCAGGTCAGACCCGTCAGGTACAGGCAGGTGTGCCGGCCGTAGAAAAGAGCCGGATGCTGTATGCGGCTTTCGTTCAGTTCCTTCAGCTTCGCAACCGGCATCCGGACAGTGTCGGCCGTCTTTCTGCCCCGGTACTGATAAGGTATCGTCACGCTCAAGGTGTCATGCTTGACGTAACACGGCAGAAAGCCCGTTTCATAATCATATCTGACCGTCCGGAAAGCGGCATATCCCTTCGGTATCTCCAGTACACTGTCGGAGGCAGAACACTGGATGTTGAAGTAATACATATCGTTGACTGTTGTGAAGGAAGGTTCGCCGGAAAGAAAGTCCTGCATCGAGACCGTCTTCGCATCAACGACCCTGTTGATGTCTGTTGTGTCATAATAGGTATAGAGATAGACGAGTTTGTCTTCAAGAAGCCGGGACTGCTCATCCTCCGGACTCTCCCATATCTGTCTCAGCTCCGCATCCCGCATCGGGAAGTGACGGATGCCCTTCTCCTCCGCAAGGCTTCTGATGTCCCGGCACAGCTGGCCGCACGTGAACGAATAGACATTGTAAGGCAGGACCGAAAGGAGCAGCAGCACGCCGGCAAACGAACCGCCTATCCACCACAGCCGTTTCGCCCTCGTCACACAGAGCCCTATGCAGACAGCATAGCACCAGACGTTGAACGCCAGCAGATAGACACGCAGCACCGACACGCCGTAGTCGCTGAAACGGCGGACGATGCCGATGGTCATCAGTACCAGCAGCGGCAGCACGACAAGCGGAAGCCAGCGGAGGACCCTCCTGTCGAACCGTCTGTCTTCCGCCTGGAAACGGACAGGATAGAGCAGATGGACAACAATGACGGTAAGGAACATCAGCGCCGTTACCAGCCAGCTTACCCATCCGTCGGGCAGTGTCCATTCGAGGATGATCTTGAAGACGTAGAGATACAGCGTGGCGAGATAGGCGAAGAGCAGGGGGAGGAGCAGGAAATGGATGACGCCGTTCATGAACCTGTGCTGCATCCAGTCGCGGGGCGTACGGTTCTTTTCGGCCGAAGGTGTCTGCACGACGACCAGCGTGGGCGCCAGGAACACGAAGCAGAAGACCAGAAGATAAAGGAAATGGCTGTCGCTGACCTGGGCATCGAACAGATAGAGAAAAGACAGCACCAGCAGCTCCAGCCCCAGGAACAGGAGTCCCGAAACGGCTATGGCCAGCCCCGCACGCCCCAGGAATCCGATGGCAAAGCGGATGGCGGGCCGGTCGTCCCCCAGCCGGCGGAAAGGAACTATGAAGAGGCTCACCGCAACGGCCACGCAGCAGGCTATGCAGGCGGCCGTCATGGCACCGTCCAGCGGATAGCGGCAGGCGAAAAACGAGCAGACCGCAATCCACACGATGTTCGCCGACAGCATGACGACGTGCCGCCGGCCTCCCGCACGCCCCTCCATGAACAGATGGAGCATATAGGAGAGTACGATTCCGCCCAGGGTCAGCAGGTCGGCCAGGAAATCGATACCGGTATAATCGCCCTCCGACATCTTCCCGCAGACGAACCAGAGATGCACCGTGGCAAGGACGATATACACGAAAGTAACCGGAAAGCGGCCGACCGTCTCCACAAGACGGCTGCTCCAGTCTGCAAGGCTTGGCTTCTTCAACGGTGTCATACGCTTTTAATGTTTCTGCGCCGGCTCCCTATCTGTCTGAAGGCAGATGCAGAGACGGACTTTGTCTTGATTCCGCAGCAAAGATAATCATTTCCAGCGAATACAGGCCCGATCCGTCCGTTTTTTTTAAAGAGAGGCGGAGTTTTCACCGGTGTACCCGACCTGCATCCTGCAAATTCGGGTCTTCCGTCAAATGTATAGACAGGAATTTAAAACAGCTCTCAGCACCTCCCCCTCTCCTTCCGGTACTCCTGTTCTCTCTCCGCATCGGAGATGCCCCACTCTCCCTGCCCCCGTACCCTCCGTGCCCTCCGTGCCTCTGTGTGAGACAATTCCCCGTACACCGTCCGACTTACACAGAGCCGTAAATTCCCGACCGTCCGGGAACCCCATTCCCGACTGCCTGGGAACGGCATTCCCAACCGTCTGGGAACCGCATTCCCGACGCTTGGGAACGGCCTTCCCCGCCCCGCATTGCCAGCCGGGCGGGGACAGGATGGAGGTACATGAAACACTTTCATGGGAAAAAGAACCGGACCGGACAATGGGTTCAGATTATTTTTCGTAACTTTGCCTGCGGTTTTCCATGACAACAGAAGCAAGAACCAACCTGTAAACATATAACTAAAACAATTGGAAACAACAATGCGTATCAGAAAATCATGGGCTGCCCTGTGCCTGCTGGGCAGCCTGCTCCTGCCGTCAACGGCATCGGCACAGTTCAACTGGCCCTACAAAATCACCGGCGGAAAGGCCGTCACGGAAGTACCTGCACGCCCGGCAGGACAGGAGAGTGCCCTGAACCTCGCCGCCCCGAAGATGAAAGTCGTGCGGGTGGCCTTCGTCGGACTGGGCATGCGCGGACCCAGTGCGGTAGAACGCTGGATGCACATCCCCGGCATCCAGGTGATGGCCCTCTGCGACCACGAACGCGACAGAGCCGAGAAATGCCAGGACATTCTACGCAAGGCAAGCATGCCTGCCGCCGACGTCTACTCCGGTGAGGACGGATATAAAGAACTCTGCCGGCGCAAGGACATCGACCTCGTCTACATCGCCCCCGACTGGAAGCACCACTTCCTCGTCGCCCGGGAGGCGATGACGCACGGCAAGCACGTGGCCATCGAGGTGCCGGCGGCGATGAACCTGTCGGAAATCTGGCAGCTGATCGACCTGTCCGAGAAGACCCGCCTGCACTGCATGATGCTGGAGAACTGCTGTTACGACTTCTTCGAGCTGAACTCGCTGAACATGGCGCAGAAGGGTGTCTTCGGCGAGGTGCTTTACGTGCAGGGGGCTTACCGCCACGACCTGACGCCGTTCTGGGATGCCTACTGGAAGAAGGATGCGCAGGACAGGCTGGGCTGGCGGCTGGACTACAACCGGAAGTTCCGCGGCGACATCTATGCCACACACGGCCTCGGACCTGTCGCACAGGTACTGGACATCCACCGCGGCGACCGCATGAAGACGCTCGTCGCCATGGACACGAAGTCGGTCAACGGCAAGATGCACGTGGAGCAGATGACCGGGGAGAAGTGTGACGGATTCCGCAACGGCGACCAGACGACGACGCTCATCAGCACGGAGAACGGCAAGGTCATCGAAATCCATCACAACGTAATGACCCCGCAGCCGTACAACCGTATGTACCAGCTGACAGGCACACGGGGCTTCGCCAACAAATATCCCGTCGAAGGCTATGCACTGTCGGCCGACGAACTGAAGAAGTCGGGTGTCACGCCGTCGGCCGACGACCTCTCCGGACACTCCTATCTGTCAAAGGCAGATGCACAGGCACTGGTGCGGAAATACGAAAGTCCGCTGGTCGCCAAGTACGAGAAGGAGGCGAAGGAAGTCGGCGGACACGGCGGGATGGACTTCATCATGGATTCCCGGCTGGTCTACTGTCTGCAGAACGGCCTGCCGCTGGACATCGATGTCTACGACCTGGCCGAATGGTGCTGCCTGGCCGAGCTGGGTTCCATCTCCATGGACAACGGCAACATCCCTGTCGAAGTACCCGACTTCACACGTGGCCAGTGGAACAGCATCAAAGGCTACCGCCACGCATACGCATCGCCTGCCGACGAGGCACAGGCGGCTGCAGACGCCATGGCCTTTACGGCCAGACTGAAGGAGAAAGGGAAGAAGTACAGGGAGAAGGCTGACAGGGCTTCCGGGAAACGATGACCTCCGGACCGTATCATACGGAAAATGCCGCAGCTCCCGTTACCGGGAACTGCGGCATTTTCCGTATGGCGCACCGGCGTGCCAGAGCGGCACGTCCCTGCTCCGGAGGCTTCCGCCTCACTTCTTCAGAGCCAGATTGTAATTGTAATATTCGGTCTTTCCCGTTATGTCCTCAAGCACCTCGAGGAACGGCGGGAAGTTGACATCTTCGTGGTCGACGATGCCCTTCGTCTCGAGAATCTGCAGGCCGGAGGCCGGCGACAGGTAGGTGTCAAGCTCGAAGAACTGTCCTCGCCAGATGAAGGTCTTGCGCACCTTGTGGATGGACAGGCGGTAAGGGTCAGCCTGCCGCATCAGCGACTCGTAGAGGTTGTTGTCGATCTGCCGTTCCGTCACCACCTGCTCGTTGTTCGGGAGGGTCTTCTTCGTCGTGCGGACGTTGATGGAGACGCCGTTCAGCGTGCGGCGGCGGAGACGTACCTCGCTGCGCGGCTCCGAAGTGAGGTAGGTCTGCATGATGTCGCTCTCGATGGCATCCGGAATCTCGCCCGTCAGGCGTACGATGTACTTGCGTTCCTCGATGACCTGCTGGGGAATCTCCAGCACATTGGAGATTTCCTGGAGCACACGGTTGATCTTCGTGTCGAAGTTCTCGTGGTTGTTGATGACGCGCAGGTGCGGATGTTCCGACCATGCCTGGATGACCTTCTTGTCCAGCTCGCGGGCAAGCTCCAGCCCCTCCGTACGCTCGGCGTTGTTGGCCGTCGTATAGAACTGCTCGGCCCCGTCGGCGGCGCTGACGAGGTGGAGGACCGCATCGTAACGGGCACGGAGCTGTTCGGACGACGTGCCGGCGGCGGCCGTTATCTCCTCCCACATCTCCGGCTTCATGTAGGCGGAGATGTCCATCGTGCCGCGGTCGCAGACGATGATCGTCGGTGTCTTGATTGTCTCCGCCATGCGTGTGAACCTGTCTTCCAGGTCGAGCTGTGTTTCCAGCGTCGCCTTCTCACCTTCGTAGAAGAAGGCGTGGTTGTCCGTAAGGTAATCCATGCCGGCCTGGCTGAAGAGCGTCGGTACCTCAGGAATGATGAACACTTTGTAGCCGAGACTTGAGAAGTGCTCGATGACCTTGACAAGGGCTGTCGTTTTCCCGGCGCAGGGGCCGCCGGTAAGTACTATTCGTTTCATGACTGACTGAAAAATCCCCTCCACCCGAAAGTGAAAGGGATTCTTATCTAACATTACTGCTTTACAGTGCGAAAATGTCTATGTTGAATTATTCAGCTGCCGGAGCTTCCTCCTCAGCTGCCGGAGTCTCTTCCACTGCAGCAGGAGCCTCTGCGGGCTGCTCGGCAGGAACTTCCTCGACAGCCGGTGCCGGCTGGTTCTCTGCAACGACCGTTACAGGAATCTTCACCTCAACCTCTCTGTGGAAGTGTACCGTAGCCTCGGACGAGCCGACCTTCTTCATGTCGTGCATGGTCACGATCTTGCGGTCGATCTCGATGCCGCGCTTGGCAAGCTCTTCGACGACAGTCGCTGCATTGACGGAACCGTAGGTCACGCCGGTCGCAGAGACCTTTGCCTCGATGACAAGCTCCACGCCGTCCAGCTGGGCTGCCTTCTTCTCGGCCTCGGCCTTGAGGGCGGCGAGCTTTGCAGCCTGCTGCTTCAGGTTCTCGGCCAGCTGCTTCCTGGCAGACGGAGAAGCGATGACGCCCTTGCCTGTCGGGATGAGGTAGTTACGGCCGTAGCCGCTCTTTACTTTCACGATTTCGTTCTTGTATCCAAGACCGATAATGTCTTCTTTCAGTATAATTTCCATCTGTTGACCTCCTTTTTACTTCATCAAATCGGTTACGTAAGGAAGCAGCGCAATCTGACGGGCACGCTTCACAGCCTGTGCCACACGACGCTGGTACTTCAGGGAAGTGCCTGTGATGCGGCGGGGAAGAATCTTGCCCTGCTCGTTGAGGAACTTCTTGAGGAACTCGCCGTCCTTGTAGTCGATGTACTTGATGCCGCTTTTCTTGAAACGGCAGTACTTCTTCTTCTTCGTGTCGATGGAAGGAGCGGTCAAATAACGGATTTCTGATTTCTGCTCTGCCATGGTTTAAGCCTCCTTTTTAGCTGCCCATTTAGCACGACGCTTCTCGGCATAAGCTGCAGAGTACTTGTCCTGCTTAACGGTGATGTAACGAATAACCTTCTCGTCACGACGGAAGGCGGTCTCGAGAGTGTAGATAACTGACGGTTCTGCGTTGAACTCCAGCAGCGCATAGAAGCCGGAAGACTTCTTCTGGATGTTGTAAGCCAACTTCTTCAGACCCCAGGCCTCCTCGTTCAAGATCTCCGCACCGTTGTCGGCGAGCAGTTTCCTGAATTTAGCGACCGTTTCCTTCATCTGTTCGTCAGACAAAACGGGAGTCAAAATGAAAACGGTTTCGTATTGATTCATACTGTTTATAAAATATAAAATGTAAATTTAACCGCACCTGCTTTCGCAAAATGCGGTGCAAAAGTACGGTTTTTTATGCAACCGGCCAAATATTTTTCGTACTTTTGCGTCTGCTAACAGCATATTCACGCATCCGTATGAAAAGACCTATCAAATACTTAGGCATCGCCGCCATCCTCCTCGGCCTCCTCCTGTTCGTCCTCCACGTCGTCATCAGCTACAGGGGCAACGCGCTGCTGTTCACCGGTCTGGCACTCGTTCTGGGCGGTGCCGCTGCGTTCGTCAAGGGCGAGAAGAATCCTTACTGAGGTCTGCCGGTAATCACATCAGATACCTCTGCAAAACTCTTCCGAAAAACATAAATGAAAGTGTAACGAACTGATATGCCGGACAAGGAGAGGCTTGCAGGGGTCTCTTCACGTCATTTCTCCACCTGCAGAATCCTATGGAATGAAGATGCCGTTTCCTATGAGAGAACGTTCGTGAGCGGCTGAACAGACGAGCTGCTTACAACTGTGTCAGTGCCACCTGGCAGACTTTTCCCGTACAACCGGTCTTCAGCGTCTTGCATATCATAGCGACACTGCAAGAACCGGCCTTCCTTGCTGATGTGTCGAGGCCCGCCACAGATTGTGTTGACGGTAAACACCAGTCGTGTCGACAGTCCGCTCCTTTCAGCAGACTGCCGGAACGGGAGCAACCTGCAGCCTGCTGCCTTGTCCGTTTCCCCTGTCCCGCAGACCGGAGGGAGGCCGCCCTGCTGGTCAGCGGCGACGTGCGGCAGCGGCATCCCTGACATACCGGGAGCGGGCGGCAGACGGAAGGAGGGCGTATTCTCCTCCGGTGATTTCCTGCAGCGACAGGCTCCGGAACTCGATGTCATAGCCGTCGTCCTGTCCGCGCACCTCGTAGAGAAGTCCGATGCGGCGGTTCTTCATGCTGACCATCGTCGAATAGCACGATGAGCCGTCCGTCACGCACAGCCCTTTCTTCCATCCACGGCCCAGTGCATCAGGCGTGGAATAGTCGGCATAGGCAGCCAGCTCCTTGTAATAGAAGCCCACACTGTCGCGGCGTGCGCTGAGCGGCACGGACTGGAGGGCTACGAACAGCCGGCGTCCGTCGGCCGTCCTCCTTGCCGGAACGACCAGGATGCCGCCGTTGCAGGCGTTGACCTGCCTGCCGGTCATGTTCTCCGGCATCACCTCCTGTCCCCAGCTGCCTGTGCCCTTGAGGGCATCCGCATAGGTGAAGACATTGAAACGCCGTCCGCCATAGACATCCCGGCAGCTGAGCAGTACGCTTCCGTCGGGCAGTTCCTCCACTTTCGATTCGTCCTGAGCGACAGAGGGGGCAACAGCGGGAGAACCCAGCACGCTCCATGTGCGGCCGAAGTCGTCGGAATAGATGACGAACGTGCCGCAACGGTCCACTCCTGCCTGCCGGACGGGATGGGCGATGTACAGCCGGTAGAACCTGCCTCTGCGGATGTAGCGGCTCTGCATGATCTTCCCTGAAGTCAGGAAGATGCCGTCGGGACTGCCGCCGCCGGGCAGCCGTCCGTCATAGAGACCGTGTATCATTTCCGTCAGGTCCGTCCCGTTGTCCCATGTCCTTCCGCCGTCAGTGCTGCGGAAGAAGAAGGCGTGCATGGGATTCCGGCGTGTCGCCGTCTGGTAGCCGGTCTTCCCGGCGACGCAGCTCATCAGCACGTTGTCCGACGTGCGGTCGGCGACGATGCACGGATCGCCGAAAGCCGTGCGGACGGTGTCCGCAGCCTGCTCATCGCCCCTTGCGACACAGAGCGTGTCCGACCATGTGCGCCCATGGTCCTCGCTCCTTTTCATGACGACATTGATCTGCCAGCGGCCGTTGCGGTTGTTCCACCCCACGTCCGTATGGCTGAAGCGGAAGTCGCAGGCCGCCAGCAGCGTGCCCCGCCGTGTCTCGGCGATGGCCGGGATGCGGTAAGGGACGGGACTGTGCGCCCTATCAAAAACGATGGTGGTAAAACCATCATCGCTCTTGTCTCTGTTCCTGTCTGTCCCGGCTGCACCGGCCTGTAACAGCACGGTGCAGAGGATGACAGCCGATAGGATTCTTCTGTACATGGATTGTCTTTGCCGGGAGATTGTTAAAACTTGTATTCGACAAACGCCTCCATCGCTTCATAGCAGGCCAGCCCGAGGTCGTCGTAGAGCTTGGCGGTGCCGCGGTTGCGGTCCTCGGAACGCTGCCAGAAGAGCCGTTCGTCGTTGCCGAGGAACGGAGCACTCTCCATCTGGCTCTGGTGCTTGAGAATGGAATTGCGCTTTGCACGCAGCTCTTCCGGACTGATGGGGACGCACATCTCGATGTTCTCGATTTCCCATTCCGCCCATGCGCCGCGGTACATCCACACACGGCAGTCCTTCAGCCACGCCGCCTTGGCCTCTTTCTCCAGGTCGATGGCGGCGAGGACGGCATCCGTACACTTGCGGTGCGTGCCGTGCGGGTCGGCCAGGTCGCCGGCTACGTAGATCTGGTGCGGCTGCACGGTACTGATGAGCTTCCTCACGATGTCTACGTCGGCCTCGCCCATCGGCAGCTTCTCGATCTTGCCCGACTCATAGAAAGGCAGGTCGAGGAAGTGGACGTGGTCGAGCGGAATCTGGTTGAAGGTGCAGGCCGTGCGCGCCTCGCCGCGGCGGATCAGCCCTTTGATGGTGCGGACATCCTGTGTGTCGATGTCGCCTTCCTTCTTGTGCTTCAGGAACTCCTTTATCTCCTTGTACTTCGACTTGATGACCTCGTCCTGCTCGTTGCCGAAGAGCTGGTTGAAACCATTGATGAAGTGCATGAAACGCACGACCTCCTCGTCGCCGACGGCGATGTTGCCCGATGTCTCGTAGGCGACGTGTACGTCGTGGCCCTGCTGGACGAGGCGGCGGAGCGTACCGCCCATGGAGATCACGTCGTCGTCAGGGTGCGGCGAGAAGACGATGACCCGCTTCGGGAACGGCCTGGCACGTTCCGGCCGGTAGGTGTCGTCGGCATCAGGCTTGCCGCCCGGCCATCCGGTGATGGTATGCTGGAGGTCGTTGAATATCTTGATGTTGGCGTTGTAGGCCGAGCCGTAGAGGGCCAGAAGTTCGCTGAGGCCGTTCTCGTTGTAGTCCTTGTTGGTCAGCTTGAGGATCGGCTTGCCCGTCACCTGGCAGAGCCAGACGAGTGCCGAACGGACGAGCTTGTCGGTCCACTTGCAGGAAGCGACGAGCCAGGGGTGCTGGATGCGCGTCAGCTTGGCTGCCGCCGAGAGGTCGATGACGACGTGCGCATCGTTGTGCGTCTGCAGGAAAGAGGCCGGGACAGTGTCGCTGACCTTGCCTTCTACGGTCTTCTTGATGATGTCGGCCTTCTCCTCGCCCCATGCCGTAAGGAAGATCCTGCGTGCGGAGAGGATGGTGCTGACGCCCATCGTGATGGAACAGGGAGGAACCGTCTCCTGCGAGCCGAAGCTCATCTTCATCTCCTCGCGCGCCGTCTCGTCGATGAGGATGAGGCGTGAGGTCGACGTGAGGCTCGAGCCCGGCTCGTTGGTGGCGATGTTGCCCATGCGGCCGATGCCGAGGAGGATGACGTCCAGGCCGCCCTGCTCCTTGATGTGCTGCTCGTACTGCCGGCAGTGTTCCTGCACATCGTCCTGGGCAAGCGTCCCGTCGGGCGTGAAGATGTTCTCCGCCTCGATGTCGACATGATTCAGGAAACGCTCCTTCAGCTGGTTGATGCTGCGGTTCACGTTCTCGGCGTTCAGCGGGAAATATTCGTAGGCGTTGAAGACGACCACGTTCCCGAAGCTCAGCCTGCCGGCCTCGTGCCGACGGATAAGCTCCTGAAAGATGGGGGTGAGCGAAGAGCCGGACCCTACGCCCATGACGAACTTCCGCCCTTCCTGCTCCCGCTTCTTGATGTCGGCTTCCAGCTGGTTGGCGATGTCGACGGCACCCTCCTCGATGGTCGGGAAGATGTCGGTCGGCACTTTCTCGAAGCGGGTGATCTCCGAACGTTCGATGGCGGTTGCCGGACGGTAGAACTCCTCCGGTATCTGGTTGAGTACGATCTTTGAACTAAGATTCAGCTTCATCACAGGTTCTCCTTTTCTATGTCTTTAAAGTATTTGTATGTTTCTACGGTGAGCTTGTCGGTCGCAGCCTCGTCACAGACGATGATGCCGTGCTCGTGCATCTGCAGCGCGCTGATGGTCCACTTCTGGGTGATGCCGCCCTCTACGGCTGCACGCAGGGCCTCGGCCTTGTGGTGACCGTTGGCGAGAATCAGCACCTCCCGGGCGTCCATGACGGTGCCCACACCTACGGTCAGTGCGTGTGCCGGCACTTTCTCCGGGTCGTTGTCGAAGAAGCGCGAGTTGGCGATGCGCGTGTCAGAAGTCAGCGTCTTCACACGGGTGCGCGAGCGGAGCGAAGACCCCGGCTCGTTGAAGGCGATGTGCCCGTCGGGGCCGATGCCGCCGAGGAAGAGGTCGATGCCGCCGGCCTCACGGATCATCTCCTCATAGTGCCGGCATTCTGCCTCCAGGTCTTCGGCATTGCCGTTCAGGATGTGGATGTTCTCCTTCGGGCAGTCGATGTGGTTGAAGAGGTGTTCGGCCATGAAGGTGTGGTAGCTCTGCGGATGGCTCTCGGGCAGGCCGACATACTCGTCCATGTTGAACGTGACGACGTTCTTGAAGCTGACTCTGCCTTCCTTGCAGGCCATCACCAGTTCGGCATACATCCCTTCCGGCGACGAACCGGTAGGCAGTCCGAGCACGAACGGCTTTTCCTGGTTCCTGGCAGCATTGACGCGCTCGATGACGTAGTTGGCCGCCCACCGGGACAGCTGTTCGTAGTTGGGTTCTATGATTAATCTCATAATCTTTGGTTTTAATTATTTTGTTTGGGTCTGAATGTGCTGTACACGCTGTTCCCCGCTCATGCCGCGGCCTTTGCCTTCTTCGTCCTGTCGGGATAGGTGAACGGGACGAACCATGTGATCAGCAGGGCCGGAATGGTGCATGCCAGTACGACGATGAAGAACATACGGTAGCCCAGATGGTCGCTGAAGTAGCCGCTCAGCATGCCCGGCAGCATGACCCCGAGGTTCATGATGCCGCTGGCAAAGGCATAGTGGGCCATCTGGTGCCTGCCCGGCGCCACCTGCTGCATCATGAAGAGCGACAGACCGACGAAGCCGAAGCCGTAGCCGAAGTATTCCATGACGATACCGCCGCCGATCAGCCACAGGCTCTCGGGCTGGTAGACGGCAAGCAACGTGTAGGCGACGAAGGGGATGTTGAACACCAGGGCGAGCGAGAAAAGGCTCTTCTGCAGCCCCCGCCAGGCGATGTAGTAGCCGGCGAGAATCGAACCGATGACGAACGCCGCAGCACCGAAGGTGCCGTAGCACAGGCCGATTTCCTGCTCGCTCAGTCCCAGTCCCTGCTGGGCACGCGGCGCCTTGAGGAAGAGCGGGACGATCTTCATCACGAATCCCTCGGCAAAGCGGTAGAGGACGATGAAGCAGATATAATATATAATGTGTCTCTTCCGGAAGAAGTCGAGGAACACCTCCAGCAGCTCGTGCAGAGAATCGTGCAGCGAGACAGGACTGCCCTCCGTCGTCTTCGCCGGGTCCGGCAGGACGGCATAGTGATAGATGCCGATGGTCACCATGACGGCGGCGATGATCAGCATGATCAGCATCCAGGCCTTCGTCACGCCGAAGTGGCCGATGAACGTGCCGGCGAGATAGACCAGCCCCCCCGTCGCGGCAATCTTCGCAATGTTGTAGAATGCTCCCTGCCAGCCTATCCACCGTGCCTGCTCTTCGTTCGACAGCACGGACATATAAGTGCCGTCGGCTGCGATGTCGTGCGTCGCACCGCTCATGGCGATCACCGAGAGTATCGCTATCGTGACCGGGAAGAAAGAGGGAAGATGGAGCGCAAAGGCCACCAGGGCGAAGAGCACGCCTGTGAGCAGCTGCGTCAGTACGACAAAGAACTTCTTTGTCTTGTAAATCTCCAGGAACGGACTCCACAGCGGCTTCAGCGTCCAGGGCAGCATGATGAGCGAGGTCCAGAAAGCGATCTGCGCATCGCTCACGCCCATTCCCTTGTACATCAGCGTGCAGACCATGTTGAGCACGACGAAGGGCATACCCATGGCGAAGTAAAGCGTAGGCACCCACGTTGCCGGACTGCGCCGTTTCCCGTTGTATGTGGTTTCCTCTGTTAGGTTCTTAGAGTTCAGATTCATTTTCTTTATCAGGATTTTCTAAAAGAATAACAGCCGGGGAGGCACTTTTGCGTATCAGGAAGCAGCGCATTTAACTTTAATTTACCAATGCGCCCCGCCACGACCTATCCGGCAGCCTCACCCGATGCGGACAGCGGGGTCCGCCTGATCTGAACAGCAGAATCTGCATTGAATCGGCGGAAGATGCCTGATTTCCATGGAGAAGCCCTGCTACGCCGTCCTTCATCCCGGTTGCCCGGCAGGGGTTTCCCTCCATAAAACAGCCGCCAGGAACACACAGCCCATGACCGCCTCAACCGATTCGTAAACCGTCAAATCCCGGCAAGCAAGACAGCCCCTCTTACCTGGCAGACGACTAAGGCCTGATTGCCGTGCAAGTAAGGCCTAATTGGAGTGCAAGTAAGGCCTGATTGGCGTGCAATCAGGCCTTGTTTGCAAGGCAACTAATCAATGAAAATGAAGAAAGTGTAAACTGGCTGATAATGAGTAGGAAACGGAACGATTTGCGTAAAACTGCCCTGTTCGTAAAGGGCAGCAATATGCAGATTCAGGCAAAAGTTCAGTTACTAAACCGTTACCCGATTTTGCCGTAGGTAACGACGGAGCAATGTCAGGTAACTGAATTATTTTCGCTCGTGTGGCTGTTGCTTCGGTCGGCAGTATTCTGCATAAGTGAGGAACGCTTTAATTCGGGTAACTTTGCCCATAAAAATTAAAGCGTATGAAAACAGAGAAAATGAAGGTGTTGCTCTACCTTAAAAAGAGCGGTCTTGACAAGTCGGGGAAAGCCCCGATCATGGGACGCATCACACTCGGAAGAAGTATTGCACAGTTCAGCTGCAAACTATCCTGTAACCCCGATTTGTGGAATCCCCGTGAGAGTAGAATGGACGGAAAGAGCCGTGAGGCTGTGGAACTTAACAGCAGGCTGGAGAACCTGCTCCTTTCCATTCAAGCTGCCTATCAGTCGCTACTATCAAAAGGTTGCCCATTTGACGCAACCGATGTAAAGGGGCTGTTTCAAGGCAGCGTACAGGCACGCTGCATGCTCATCGAAAGATTTGACATGCTCATCAAAGAGAAAGAAAACCATATAGGCATTGACATCAAGGAGGAAAGCATATTGGGCTACCATTCCACCCGTACCCATCTGCAGAACTTTATACAAAGGAAGTATAAGGTTTCTGATTTGGCTTTCTCACAACTCACGGAGCAGTTCATCTATGACTTCCAACAATACTTTATGGGTATTTGTGGGTTTCAGGAAAGTACATTCTATAATGCCACTACCCATTTGAAGACGGTGTGCAGATTGGCTTACCGTGAGGGGTTGGCTGATATTCTTCTGTTTGACAAAGTCAAGGTAAGCAAAGGCGACAAGAAACTCCCCAAGGCTCTTGACAGATGCTCACTCAACAAACTGATGAACATCCTACTTGGGGAGTTGGAGGAGGAAATGGAAACGGCAAGGGACTTGTTTGTCTTTGCCTGCCATACGGGTGCAGCCTATTGTGATCTGATGGAATTAAGTAAGACACATCTTATCCGTGATGATGAGGGAAGTCTTTGGCTGAAGTTCAACAGACAGAAGACAGGCGTACTCTGCCGTATCAAGTTGTTGCCCGAAGCCATCAGGATAATAGAGAGGTATCGGAGCGATGAAAGGGGAAGACTATTGCCACAGATGAAGTATGCCACCTATCAGTCGTATCTTAAAGCATTACGCCTAAGAGCAGGCATAGCCTTTCCCTTTTACCACGCATACGGCAAGACACACCTTTGCAACGCTCATCACACTGGAACAAGGTGTACCGATAGAAACGGTAAGCAAGATGTTGGGGCATAGCAACGTGATTATGACCGAACGGTATGCAAAGGTTACGCCACAGAAGCTGTTTGTGGAGTTTGGGCGTTTCCTTTCTTTCACGGAGGATATGCAGATGAGTATTTAGCAATAGGTATATTAAAACTAAAATCATGATGAGAAGTACATTCAAGACACTGTTTTATATCAACAGACAAAAGACCAAAGCAGATGGTATGACCGCTATACTCTGCCGTATCACGATAGACGGCAAACAGTCTGTCATTACAACAAACGAAGAATGTAAGCCCACAGAATGGAATTCCAAGCAGGGAACAACAACGGACAAGAAAACCAATCTTCGCCTGCAATCATTCAGAGAACTTGTGGAAAAGACCTATCAGGAACTGCTCCTAAAAGACGAAGTGGTAAGTGCAGAACTGCTTAAAAACAGCCTGCAAGGGATAGCCACTTCCTTCTCCACCTTATTAGGACTTGGTAGAGCAGAACTGCAAACGGTAAAGGAAGGTGTGGGCAAGTCAAAGACAGAAGGAACATACACTGACCTTTGCTATGCAAATAGGAGGCTGTGTGAGTTTGTCAAGGACAAAGGCAACGAGGATATTGACATCCGTACCATTACAGAGGAACTATTTGAAGAATACCGCTTCTTTCTTAGAAAGAAAGGGCTGAAAGGCTCTACCATCAACAACTACCTGTGTTGGCTGAGCCGTTTGATGTTCCGTGCGGTAAGTCTGCGTATCATTCGCTATAATCCGTTTGAGCATGCAGAATATGAAAAGGAAGAAAAGACAATCCGCTTCCTTAGCAAGAGTGATGTAGCAAAACTGATGGCAATAAAGATATGTGATAGCGATGCAGAACTTGCAAGAGAGATGTTTATTTTCTCATGCTTTACAGGTTTAGCCATTACGGATATGGAACGCTTGAAGTTTGGGCATATCAAGGGTGCAGCGGACGGACAGATGTATATAAGAAAAGAACGTCAGAAAACTAAGGTGGAGTTCATTGTGCCGTTACACCCCATAGCCAAGGCAATTATCGAACAGCAAAGAAAGATACAAACGATGAAAGAAGAAGACAATAACACGGTTATGGATAATCGTCTTATCTTTCAGCCTTGTTGCAGCAGAAGTGTGTTGGCTAAACAGTTAAGCATCGTAGGTAAGGCTTGTGGTCTCAAGCAACGCTTGTCCTACCACATGGGAAGGCATACCTTCGGCACAATGAACCTAAGTGCAGGAATTCCCATCGAGAGCATTGCAAAGATGATGGGACACGCATCAATCGCAAGCACGCAGATTTACGCACAGGTGACGGACTGCAAGATTTCGGAGGATATGGACAGGCTTATTGCCAAACAATCGGCAAAGGATAAAGAAACTATGGAGAGAGAGGCTTTTGAACTTTTGGATACATCAATCTGTAAAATGGAGGAAACGGCATGAAAACAAACGATAACGCAAAAGCAGTAACAAACACTGCCTATCATCGCAGTTACTTTGATTGGGGGAGTGATATGCAGAATATCCGAAAAGGAAACGGAGACATTGCTATGACGGAGGGAGAGCTTGTGAGGTTCTTCGGTGTAGCATGGAGGAAACTCAACCATAGGCTGCAAACGTAATAAAAACCTCCGACCTGCATCCCGATGAGAGGGTTGCAGGTGAGGAGGAAGTCATAATCAACGGACAACTCAAAGGTTATGCACCGCTCTATCCGCTTCCTGTCATCATCGTCTTGTCCTTTCTGTTGGACAGCACAGAAGCGCATTTGTTCAGGAAGTATCTCTGTGAGAGGTTGCAGAAACCTGCATCCGTGATAACACCGATATTTCTGCTCGGTAACACAAATAACTAATGATTATTTCTTATCTTTCCTTTTTCTTTCACCGATTATATCTTACTACATAACTACATTAAGGGATAATGTATTGAAAAAGAAAGGTTTACATTGTAGTTAGTTGGAAGTCCTTACTATTACTACCATAGAACTACAGGCTACAATATAGTTGTCCTTTAAACAACACTATTGCATATTATTTTAATCTGGAATTTGTGGGGGTTGGAATAAATTATGTATTTTTGCAGTCATATAGTACACAATTACGTTATGCAATAAAACACCTATGAAATATAGATACAAAATAATACTCATATTTTTAGCTGCCGTGTTTAAACTAAGCTCTATTTGTGGGCAAACAGACACGGCTACGCTAAAAATTAGTTATAAAGCAGCATTTAAGTCTTGTGTAGAACGTCCGCAGCTGTTCGATGATATGATATTATTGGTTGGAAAGCACAGCAGCAGTTTCTATTCTGCCACTAACATAACACAACAGCAGACATTAGACAGTGTGGTACAAACCACGGGCGGAAATCTTTCTCAGGTTCTAGCAGCAAGTTCCAAGATGAGAGCAAGTTCTAAATTAGGACAACACTATGTAGTATTGAAGAACTATCCCATAGCAAACAAACTTACTTATACCACAGAACTTGTGGGGAATACAGCCTTTAAGTATGAGGAGGCTATGCCAACGTTAGAATGGGAACTTTTAGATGGCGACAGCATCATTGCCGAATATAGTTGCAACAAGGCAAGAACGGCTTTTCGTGGCAGAGTATGGACAGTATGGTATACGCCCGACATTACCATAAGTGAAGGACCTTGGAAACTATGTGGATTACCAGGACTGATACTGAAAGCAGTTTCTGACAATGCCGAATATACTTTTGAATGCACAGGCATACAAAAAGGACATGGAGAAAAGATTGCTATTGCTAAGAAAAACTTTATAAATACAAATGCAGCCGACTTACAGAAACTCGAAGTTCTTACTGCTACCGACCCACAGGAAGCTATCATCAGACTCAAAGGTGTGCGTGGCAGCGGTAACATAAAGAAAAGAAAGTTGACTCCTTTGTTGATAGAAGATTTGAGCAAGAAATGAAGCAAGCATTTCTCATATGGTTAATTCTCTTGTTTGCCATCACGGCAAAAGGTCAAATACTTACAGGGCAGATTGTATCTACACAAAACACATCTGTTGAGCGTGCTGCCGTGTTTTTGAAAAACGGGAAACAAACCATAGCTTACACTTTTTCAAGCCCTAACGGTAGCTTTTCCATTGATGCCAAAGGAAAAGAGTTTCACATAATAGAGGTAAGAAAGATGGGCTACGAAACAATATCTTTGTTCATATCTGATTTCAAGAATGGGCAACATATTGTATTGCAAGAGAAAACAAACGAACTGAAAGAGGTGGTAGTGAAGTCGCAGAAGGTACGCCAAGAAGGCGATACGCTTAACTACCTTGTTAATTCTTTTAAAACTAAGCAAGACAGAACCATAGCCGATGTATTAAAAAAAATGCCAGGAATAGCCATTAACGAAGATGGATCCATAGAATATCAAGGCAAGAAAATCAATAAGTTCTATATTGAGGGAATGGATTTACTTGGTGGAAAATATACACAAGCATCAGAAAACATTGATGTGGACAAAGTAAAGAAAATACAAGTCTTCGAGCATCATCAACCAATCAAAGCATTGAAAAACACCAGTTTCAGTGAGCAAGCTGCACTGAATATCGTTTTGGGAGATGGCGCAAAGAACGTATGGACACATACCATAGACCTTGCTGTTGGTATGGCAATGAACAGGAAGTCTGACTTCCTCTATAACAATAGGCTTTTTTCTATGTTCTTCTCGCGAAAAGTGCAAAGTATCAGCATGTATAAAAACAACAACACAGGTAAGAATATTGGACTGGAAGTGTCGCCAATGGCTGCCTATTTAGACGACTCTGCTCCCACAGACGGCGGAATTCTCGCCAATATTTCATTGCCAGCACCCGATATAGAAACTGCTAGAAGCCGATTTAACCAAACACACCTGCTTGCTACAAATTGGCTTTTCAAGACAAAAGGCAACAACGACTTGCGACTACAGTTGGATGCAATGGCAGACAAGACTATACAAAGGCGAACGACTTCAACCATCTATACAATGGCAGGTAGCAAGGCAATCATGGAAGACGTGTCGGCACAAAGCCATCACAACGCACTCAATGCAGAGGTGCTGTACAAGCAAAATACGGATAAGCAATACCTTACCAATGATTTGCGAGGATATATAGACTTCGACCAAAGCGATGGTACATCGCTATTGAATGGTAGAGATACTCGCCAATATGTAAAGCCACGTCAGCGCTATCTCACCGACAAACTTTCCTTCATCCGAAACCTTAACGGTAAACATTCTATTTCAGCGAATGCCTATCTCTCATTAAATTATACACCAGATTTGCTGTTGCTATCAAATGAAACTACCGAACGATTGGAAAAACATAGCATGTTGGGCGGATTTAATACTTATTGGGGACATAAAGTGGGCAAATTTCATCTGAACTACGATTTTGGAACAGATGCAAAATTACAACGAATGAACATCGAATATGATAGCATAAGTGCGAAACGAAGATATAGGGAATGGAGGAGTTTCGTTCGTCCTACATTCAGTTACAAGTCGAACAATATTCATCTCACAGCCAGTACACCGCTTTACTGGACAGAGCGATATTACGAAAGTCAGCATAAAAGCACGCTTACCATAGAACCACATTTATATATATCTGCCATGCCTACACCATCGTTAACTCTTATGGGTATCTATAACTATGCATGGCGACCTAATGAGTTTTCCTCAACGATAGACATTCCTTTGTTTACAGACTATATAACGATGCGACAAGGTTACGGGAAACTAGACTATACGCTGTCGCATTTTCTTAGAACCTCTGTAGAATATAAAGACGTGTTGAAGGGCTTCTTTGTCAATATAGGCTATAGCTTTACCAATATGCGAAACCAACGTATGTATTCGCAACGTGTTATAAACAACTCTTATCAGACGTTTGCAACAGATTTTACAGCAAATAGTACCACACATGGTATAGATGGACGAATGAGTGAAAGTTGGAACATTGCACATTTGACAACTATCCTTGGCGGTTCCTACAATTGGAGCAACTATAAGATGCTTATTGGAAATAGTTTTGTACCTTTCCAAACGCAATCTGCTAATATCTCTCTTTCCTTTTCGTTGCAACCTATTGAGTGGTTCTCCATAGAGGAGAAGAGTGTTTATAGTTATATAAGGCAACTATCAAAGGGTAATGCAGCATTCAATATTGAACCCTTGCGTTCTTTCAGTCATCAGTTGAAATGCTTTCTTATGCCTGGTAATTTCCAAATAGAGTGGAACAATGAGTTGTACCATAGCAACGACCATTCAGTCTCGTTCACATACTTTGCCGACATATCCGTATATTATCGTCGTAAACGTTACGAAATAGGACTTGTCTGCAATAATCTTCTAGGCAAGAATAAATACATCCGACAGCAAATAACCGACACTCAACAGATATATACAGCTACACAATTAAGAAGTAGAGATATTTTGCTGAAAATGATGCTATCATTGTAAAGATAAACAGGGCATCCTGTTATTATAAATAATTTAAAATCAAAAAGAAATAAAAAAAATTTTATTTTCGTTGGCACTAGCTCTTAGTTTAGGAGTAGTTGCACCACAAACAGTTGCTGCTAAAAGTAGCTCCAAGATTGAAGTAACAGAAATCAAGCACCATGATGGTTATGATGAGGTTACCTTTAATGACGGAAGCTATGGCTTTTTCTTTGAAGATGGTACATATACCATTTATATAAAGAAAGAAGGTGTTAAATAATCTTAGCAGTATTTCTTGATATTTGTAAACAATGGAATATCGAGAATTTATGCGTTACATTTAAGGTATGCCAAGAGTTTATTATGGCATACCTTAAATGTCTATGTACAATAGGGTAACTATATTT
>OGKA01001304.1_pt1 | contig 20843 bp, 20 predicted proteins | sample 1572211 | NCBI WGS metagenome assembly OGKA01 (sample SAMEA2582125, study PRJEB24529) | metagenome | biome: Human gut stool | place: China | collected 2011 | reverse complement strand
CATAATCAAAAGTCAGTAAAACAAGCGAAATATTAAATCGTATTTTATTTTTACCATAAAATGGGTTATATCTATTTACAACACAGAATTTAGTTCTTTAACATTTAGCAAAAGTGTTGACGAATTTAGAGGTGCGCCTTATAATTTAAACGAGTATAGCGCAATTATACAAACATTGAAAGATTTTGAGAAGTTATTTGAAATTTATTGGAGTGAGCGTTTATGATTCATGAAAAGGTGAATTTTGAACATTATTATAATGGTCATTATATTGATTCTGGCAAATCTCGAGAGCAAAGAGAAGAAGATTTAAAGTTATCACTTGAAGAAGATAAAAAATTGAAAAGTTGGTCAGAAGTAGATTGTTAACTGACATATTAGCACTAACAGAGATAATAGCTGAATTTTTTATATTTCTGAAAATGAATATGCAAAAGATTTAATCAAATTGGTTTGTGAAAAAATCTGATGATACTTCCTACAAAAGAAGAAGTTAAACTTTGTAATATAATTGATTCAAGTGATAGTACCGAAGAAGAAAAGAAAATAGCAGAAAAAAGTTCATTTGAAATAAGAAAAGAAAAATCTAAAAGAAATGGATGAAGCTGGTCTTGAACTGTTCTCAAAACAGTATAATTTAGAATTTTCTTGGGAGGATAAAATATGAAAATAGATATTTCAACTATTCCGGAGAATAAAACTTTTGATGATTACCCAAAAGGTACGACTTTTGTTCATAAAGAGCATTCTCCTAGATATATTTTGGAACCATTTGAAATAATATCCCCAAAAGACCCAAGGTATGAAACTGCATTAACTAGAGGACAGGTTGAGAAATTGATTAGTAACGGTAAATAATTTAATATAATAGGCTCTATGTCAATAGTTGGGGTAAATCCACTAAAATGAAATAGATTAGATAGACAAGTGATAGTATTAAGGTAATTCTAAAAATTAATATTAAACAAACTAAAACGGCCGGTACTTATGTATCAGCCGTTTTTTAGTTTAGTATTCATTTTAGTGTATTAATATTTATTTTGTACTGTTATCGGTAATGGAATTTGCGTTAGTGGTATCTTTGAAAAGCAAGGTAATGCACCAAATTGCACATAGACAAATAATGATGTAAATAATTCTACTGATAACACCGGTCTGACCACCACACAAAAATGCCACAAGGTCAAATTTAAAAATGCCCACAAGACCCCAGTTAATACCACCGATAATTAAAAGGGTCAAAGCTATTTTATCAATCATATATATACCTCCATAAATGATTTCAAAATTAGTTTTGACCTAAAAATAAGAAATATTCAGTTTTATTGATTTTTAGAACATTACAAAAATGCCTATAATTGCAATTAAAATAAGTATCAATGCAAAAATTCTGCACATAAGTATTGCTTTTTTGATTTGATGTTTTCTAATCATACTTTCTGTTGGGAAAGGAAGTAGCAGTAGCATAATTCCTAAACCACCAAAACCAATAACTATCAGACTGTCACCAATAGCACCAAAAAGTGAACCTGCCATAATTCCGATAGGAATTAAAAATACAAATATAGCATCTAAAAATGCAAATAGTTTGCCGTATTTATCTCTTAAATCATAAAATTTGTTGGCATTTTCTTGACATTCATCCTGACAGTACATATCAAAATAAGAAATTTCTTTGCCACAAAATTCACATTTCTTCATAATATCACCTATTTCCTTTAGAATACTATAACATTTTCACAATATAAAGTCAATCAACACTTTCAATATGGTGTTTATAATTCTTGACAAAATACTACTATAATCTTATAATAATTTAGTATGTGTAAGTATGATTTTTACTTAGGTTAGTAGAAATTTTACTTTGATTAGTTAGTAATTTAAAAAGAAAAATTTTAGAGTTTGTGGTGATAATATGGATTACAATAAGTTAGCTGAACTTTTACTACCTGATAGTAAAATGACTAGGGAAGAAGTTTTTGCAAAATTCCCTAAAAGAAATTTAAAGGAAGGTGCTCAGGTTACTCGTATAGCACCGTCACCAACAGGTTTTATCCACCTTGGTAATTTATATTCTGCAGTAGCAGATGAAAGAATTGCTCACCTATCAGATGGTGTGTTTTATTTAAGAATTGAAGATACTGACCTAAAGCGTAAGGTTGAGGGTGCAGTTGATATTATTATCAATGTTATGAAGTATTTTGGCATTGAATTTGATGAGGGTGCAGGTCAAGAAGATAAGGGTAACAATAACTATGGTCCTTATTATCAGCGTCAGAGAGTAGAGTACTACCATGTATTTGCTAAAGAGCTTATTAAGAAAGGCTTAGCTTATCCTTGTTTCTGTACTGAAGAAGATAATGCACAACTTAGAGAGGCTCAACAGGCAGAAAATGCTACTCCGGGTTATTATGGTAAGTGGGCAAAGTGTCGTTCACTTACACTTGAAGAAATTGAAGAAAACCTAAAGGCAGGAAAGCCTTGGGTTCTAAGACTAAAGTCCCCAGGTAGTGAAGATAAGGAAATTACAATTGAAGATAAGATTATGGGCAAAATCTCATTCCCTGAAAACACTCATGATATTGTTATTCTAAAGAGTGACGGTGTTCCAACATACCACTTTGCTCATGTAGTTGACGATACATTAATGGGTACAACACTTGTAATTCGTGGTAATGAATGGCTAAGTTCAGTACCAACTCACTTCCAGCTAAATCAAGTATTAGGCTTTAGACAGTTTAAGTATGCTCATACTGCTCACCTAATGAAGATTGATGAAGAAACAGGTAAGAAGAGAAAGCTATCTAAGAGAAAAGACCCTGAACTTTCTCTAGACTTCTACCGTCAAGACGGTTACCACCCATATACTGTTAAGATTTATCTACTAACACTACTTAACAGTAACTTTGAAGAATGGCATGACAAAAACCCTGATAAGGATATTAATGAATTCCCATTCTCAGTAAAGAAAATGTCACAGAGTGGTGCATTGTTTGATTTACAGAAGTTCCACGATATTTGTAAGAAAGAATTTGCAAAAATGTCACTTGAAGAAGTTTATTCTTTCCTAGAGCAATGGACTAAGGAATATGATGCTGAAAATTACGATATGTACTTTGGTGACAAAGAATATATGGAAAAGGTTCTAACTCTTTGTATGGGTCTTAACCAGAAGAGAAGAAGAAAAGACTTTGCCTATGCAAAACAGATTATGGAAAGCCTATCATACTTCTTTAAAGATAAGTTTGTTCCAAATAACGATTATGACTTTGATAATGAAACTGTAAAGGCTATCTTAGCAAAGTATCTTGAATCTTATGATGAAAATGATGACAACTCAACATGGTTCAATAAGGTAAAGACACTTTCAGAAGAACTTGGCTTTACTACTGATATGAAAGCATACAAGAAGTCACCTGAAAGTTTCAAGGGTAATGTTGCTCAGGTTTCCGAGGCAATTCGTGTTGCTATTACAGGACAGAGAAATACTCCTGACCTATGTACTATTTGCCAGATTATTGGTAAAGATAATGTTAAGGAAAGAATTGAAAACACTATAAATTCACTTTAAGCTGAATATAGCCACCAAGTAATTTGGTGGCTTGTTTTCCGTAATAATGAATAGATTGGATTGTGTTTTATGAAAAGTTTGTCTTATTTAAAGGATTATAAGGTGCAGTCGATTTTAGCACCTTTGTTTAAGCTATTGGAGGCTTCCTTTGAACTTTTAGTTCCACTTGTGGTAGCTGATATTATTGATAACGGTATCAATAGTGGTGACAAAGCCTATATTTTTCACCGTTGTTTACTGTTAGTTTTACTTGCAGTTGTAGGTCTTATCTCTGCTGTATCTGCTCAGTTTTTTGCAGCAAAGTCAGCTACAGGTGCTACAACTAAATTAAGAAGTGCATTGTTTAAGAAAATACAGTCACTTTCATTTAGTCAGCTTGATTCTATTGGTTCTGCAACACTTATTACAAGAATGACAAGTGATGTTAACCAAATTCAAACCGGTATTAATATGTTCCTAAGACTGTTACTTCGTTCACCATTTATAGTTTTTGGTGCAACAATAATGGCATTTTATGTTGATGTTAAGGGTGCTTTGGTTTTTGCAGTAGTAGTACCGGTTCTTGCAATTATAGTTGCTGTGATTATGTCACTGACTATTCCTAGATTTAAGGGTGTACAGAATAAGCTGGATTCTGTTTTACTTAGAACAAAAGAAAATGTTAAAGGTGTAAGAGTTATCAGAGCCTTTACAAGAGAAGATAAAGAAATTGCTGAATTTGAAGAAGAAAATCAAAGCCTTGTAAAGTTGCAGAATGTTGCAAGTTGGATTTCTTCAATTATGAACCCTGCAACATTTGTTGTAATTAACCTTGGTGTAATTTTCCTAATTTATATCGGTGCAATCAGAGTTGATGTTGGTGTTATCAGTCAGGGTGCAGTTGTTGCCCTTTATAACTATATGTCACAGATTCTTGTTGAACTTATTAAACTAGCTAACCTAATTATCACAGAAATGAAAGCTATTGCAAGTAAGAACAGAGTTGATGCTATTCTTACTATGGAGGAATATAAGAAACCTAAGGGTAAAGACAAAAAGTGTGACCACTATATTACATTTGAAAATGTTTCCCTAAGCTACAACAAGAACAATGAATATAGCTTAAATAACATTAGCTTTACAGTTGATAAGGGCGATACTGTTGGTATTATCGGTGGTACAGGCAGTGGTAAAACAAGTGTAATGAACCTACTTTGTGGTTTCTATGAACCTACAAGTGGTGATATTATCCTTAATGACAAGAATATTCTTAATTATTCTGATGAAGAATTAAACGAAAATATTTCTGTTGTAATGCAAAAGGCTACTATGTTTAGTGGTACTGTTAAAGAAAATATTACTTTCGGTGCTAAGAATGCTACAGCAGAAGATATTGAAAAGGCTATTGAAATTTCTCAGTCAAAAGAAATTATCAGTAACAAAAGTAAAGGCCTGGATGAAGTTATCCTTGAACAAGGTAAGAACCTTTCAGGTGGTCAAAAGCAAAGACTTTCTATTGCAAGAGGTATTGTAAGAAACACTCCTATACTTATTCTTGATGACAGTTTCTCAGCACTTGACTATAAGACAGACAAAACTTTGCGTCAAGCTCTTGCCGACTCAAAGGGTGACAGAACAACATTTATTATTTCACAGAGAACATCTACTATTGAACATTGTGACAAAATCCTTGTACTAAATGACGGTGCTCTTGAGGGTGTAGGTACTCATGAAGAATTACTTAAAAGCTCAGAAACATATAAGGATATTTATGAGTCTTGTAACAAGGAGGCATCATAATGAAAAGTTCTTATGTAATTAAAAGAGTTTTAAAGTACATTGGTAAGTACAAGTTTTCTTTTATAATTTCACTTGTATTAACTTTGTTTTCAACAGTATGTACACTATATATTCCTGTACTTGCAGGTGAAGCAATTGATATGATTGTTAGTAAAGGTAATGTTAACTTTGCCGGACTAACTAATATTTTAATTCTTATTTTAGTGGCAATTATTATTGGTGGTATTTCTCAGTATTTTACAAATACCTTAAACAACAGAATGGCTAACAATACTGTTAAGGATATGCGTACCGATGCATTTAATAATTTGCAATATGTTCCTGTTTCTTATATCGACAGCAGAAATACCGGTGATATTGTAAGTAGGATTATTGCAGATGCAGAGCAGTTTTCTGACGGTTTAATTCTAGGTTTCCAAAACCTATTCTCAGGTGTTATTACTATTTTAGGTACATTGTTCTTTATGTTTACAATTAACATTTGGTTGGCACTTATTGTGTTGGTATTAACTCCACTTTCACTTTTTGTTTCTAAGTTTATTTCAAAGAGAACTTATAAATACTTTAAGAAACAAAGTGAACAAAGAGGTAAGGAAACTTCCTATATTGAAGAAATGTTAAGTAACATTAAGGTGGTAAAGTCCTATCATAGAGAAGATGAAAATTCTGAAAACTTTGATGTTATCAATGAAGAACTTGGTAAGGACTCACTAAATGCAACTTTCTTTTCATCACTGACTAACCCTTGTACAAGATTTGTTAACTCTATTGTATATGCAGTAGTTGGTTTAAGTGGCGCATTGTTTGCAATTAACGGCATTATTACAGTAGGTAACTTGTCAGCATCTTTAGCTTATGCAAACCAATACACAAAACCATTTAACGATATTACAGGTGTTATTACCGAACTACAAAACGCCATTGCTTGTGCAGGTAGATTGCTTGAAGTTATTGATGCTAAAAGAGAAAGTGATGCAAAAGGTCAATTGCCTAGTAATGTTAAAGGTGACTTTACTGTTAGTGATGTGGCATTTTCTTATGATAAAAATAAAGAACTTATTAAGAACCTATCATTTGAACTAAAGAGTGGTCAGCGACTTGCAGTAGTAGGTCCTACAGGTTGTGGTAAAACAACATTAATCAACTTATTAATGCATTTCTACGATATTGACAGTGGTTCAATTAAGGTTGACAGTGTTGATATTAACACAGTTAGTAGAAAGTCACTAAGACAAAATGTTGGTATGGTGCTACAGGATACATGGCTGAAAAGTGGTACAATTAAAGAAAACATTGTTTTCGGCAATGAAAATGTAACTGATGAACAGGTCATTGAAGCAGCAAAGAAAAGCCATGCACATTCATTTATAAAGAAACTTCACAACGGTTATGATACATTTATCGGTGAAGACGGTGGTTCATTGTCAACAGGTCAAAAGCAGTTAATCTGTATTACAAGACTAATGCTTAACCCACCACCAATTCTGATTCTTGATGAAGCTACTTCATCAATTGACTTATTAACAGAACAGAGAATTACAAGGTCATTTATGAAACTTATGAAGGACAGAACAAGTTTTGTTGTTGCTCATAGATTAAAGACTATTGTGGAAAGTGACCTTATTCTTGTTATGAAAGACGGTAAAGTTATTGAAAGTGGTACTCATAAGTCACTTATGGAGCAAAACGGTTTCTACAAAGAACTATATCAAAGCCAGTTTGACTAAGTATATATTGCAAATTTAATGAAATATATTGCAATAAATAGGTTTTATATGATATAATCATATGCATACAGGAGGGTATGAAATGAATTTCTGTGGATTTTTAAATGAATTTTCTGATAAGAATGAGAAAGAGATTATAATTAAAGGCACAGTTTCTGCTGAGATTATAAGCTGTAGTTCTAATTCTATTACTATAAATGTGCCACAGCAAGATTCTAACTTGGATTCAATTATTGGCTTTGCAGCTTTGGATTATGATAATAAATTTCTTTGGTATAATGAAGCAGAAGTTACTGAAGGTAATAACACCATTGCTTTTGACGGGTTTGATTATTTTGTAGCAGAAAGAGCACCTATAAGATATAAGCTATATGCAGTTTTTGAAGAAGAGGGTGTTCTTCATTTTTGTAGATTCTACAATCAAGAAATCAAGGAAAAGTATAAAGCAACATATGACAGAAATTTACTTTATTATGATGTAATAGCTGAAGGTAGATTTGAAGATGAAGATTATTGTACTTGCTTAAGTGTTACCAGAGGTGGCTACTTTGCCTTATTAGTATTTAATAAAAAGGATATTTACAACTTTAGATTTACTAATACTGTTGATGATGTGGAAGTTGTTGATGGTAAATGGACTTTTGATGTTAAGGTTAACAAGGTTAAAGAAGCATCGGAATGGACACTTGTAGGTGTGGATAAATCAGGTGAAGAACCTGTTTATTATGATTTACCACCACAACCCTTTGATGATGAGGGTGACTGCTTTATCAGCCATTGCAGTTTAACAAGAGATTTTATTAAACTGCCTAAGCCAACTACACTAAGCCTTTACACAAAGTATGTTGTAGACGGCAAGCCTTATTACACAAGAGTAGCTGTATCATCTCCAAAGGTTTCTAAAAAAATTCGTAAAATTTCTTATGAAGAATTTTTACAGTTAAATGATGACCTAAAGGCTTTTACAATTCGTTCACTTGATAATGATATTCAGTTTGTTTCTGTAGTACCTTCTACCGGTTACGAACTTGTAAATAATAGTGTTAAGGATACTATTTTATCTGAGGACTTTAATGTTTCCAGAGTTTTATTCTGTACTCAAAGTGTGTCAGAAAAAGGTGAATATAAACTTCACCTAAACCCTGATATGAGTGAAGTTGAGGAAATGTGGGCTTATTGCTATTTTCCTAAAACAAAGGAAAAGGTTATTGTTGATGTAGTAAGTTGGGACAAAGATACAGGGGATTTATCCCTTAATCTTTCAAACCTTAAGAAATCTTGTAAGGACTTTACTGCAAGGTCATATATGCTATGTATAGCATTTTTATATGAAGGTCTTGTATATCCTACTAAGCTTAAGAATCCTAACTACCACGGAAAGCTGACTGCTCCTGAACTTTTACCACTTGAAAAAAGATTATTTCCGGTTGTTGAGAGATTTGATATTAACGGTGTTGAAGTGTCACTTGCACCAATCTACTTTGTTTCCGGTAATATATATATTAGAATCAGAGAGAACTTACTTTCTCAAAAGGACCTTGTATTTGTTGATTACAAGAATTTGAATTTTCATGATAACTTTATGGATGTTACTGTAAAGATACCTAAGGAAGATAACCGTAAATATACAGGTTTTGCTTTCACATACAGATACAAGAAAAGTGATGATAGATGTGCTTATTTCATTGAAGGAAAAGTCACCAAGAAACTTTTTGGCACATATTTATCAGCAAGTATTGATATGTCAAAACTTGATTTAAAGAGAGTTATCTGGGACTTATATGCTACCTTTGAAGAAGATGGCAGAAGATACGGTGCCAGCATTTCTATTACAGATAAGCAGATAGAAAAGGTACTTTACGACAAAAAGAGAGCTAAAAAGCAAGTTGATTGTACAATCAAAACAGATGAAGGTGAGGATGTTATTTTCCCTTATCACACATCTATCAATACAGTTGCTTTTAATATGAGAGAAAAGTCAAACATTGACTCCAGTGAGTTTAGAGCTAAAGAGTTTGAGGCTCTAAAAATCTTTAAAAGAAATAAAAAGGAACTATTAAGTCAAAATATTATTCTTATTTATGAGAAGTTCTGTGCTTGTGCTCAAGATAACGGTTACTGTTTCTTTAAGCATTGTATGGAACATAATGTTGAAAAAATCTTAAACGCTAAGATTTATTATATTATTGACAAGAGTGTTTCTGACTATGAAAGAGTAAAGAAGTATGATGACCATGTACTTGATTTCCTTTCAATTGAACATATGGTTTATTTGTTGGCATCAAAGTTACTAGTTTCTTCTGACTCAAAGCCGCATAGCTATGCTTGGCGACCAAACAACTCATTTGTTTCAGAAATGCTAAAGCAAAAACAGATTTTCTTCTTACAGCATGGTGTTATTGCACTAAAGAGAGTTGACGGTATCTTTGGCAAAAATGGTGGTAATCCAGTTAACAAGTTTGTTGTTTCTACTCCACTTGAAAGGTCAATTATCATTAACAAGTTTGGATATAAGAGTACAGAGGTTTGTATGACAGGCCTTGCAAGATGGGATGAACTTGTTGATAAATCTAAGGATTATAACGAAGTTTTGATTATGCCAACATGGCGTAATTGGCTGGATGAAGCTGAGAACAGCACTTTCTTGCACAGTGATTATTACAAGAATTACTCAAAACTTCTTGAAAGTAAAAGACTAAATAAGTTACTTGAAGATAATAACCTTATGGTTAACTTCTATATTCACCCTAAGTTTAAGGACTATATCGGTAACTTTGATGTTACAAGTAAGAGAATGAGACTTATTCCTTACGGTGAAGAACCTCTAAACGAACTTATGATGAGATGTAAACTTCTGATTACTGACTATAGCTCAGTATGTTGGGATGTTTACTATATGAATAAGCCTATTCTTTTCTATCAGTTTGACTATGATTTATATAACAAGGTTCATGGTTCATACATTAATATGGAGAAAGATTTGTTCGGTTATCGTAGCTTAACTATGGATAAGCTTCTTGATGACTTTGAAAATGCTATTAAAAATAATTTCAAACAACCTAAGGAATTTGATGAAATGAGAGAAAGCACTTTTGCTTTTACTGACAAAAATAATTCCTCAAGAATTGTTCTTGAAATTAAGAAAATGAAAATCTTTGACTAAAAGTTATAAGCACCTCAATGAGGTGCTTTTCTTTTTGGAAAAATTAACTTAAAATGCAAATTTTATATTGTATAAAAAGGTATTATAAATAAACTGCCTATTTATGTAGAATGTATAAAATTGCAAAAAACTAATTTATCCACTATATTTCATTATTTTTTTGTGCTATAATTTTCAAGAGAGGAGGCAAAAGCTGTGAAATATTTTGGTTTGCTGGATGAATTTTCTGATAAAGAAATAATAATACAAGATCGTATAAAGGCAGAGTTAATCGGTGAAGGAGAAAACAAGGTAACTATTAGATTTCCTCATCAAGATGTTAACTATAAAGATGCAGTTGCTTTTGCACTTCTTGATTCTCACAACAAATATTTATGGTATAAAGACATCAAGATAAACAGTGACCTTTGTACTATTAATTTTGATGGTTTTGATTATTTACAGATTGATTATGTACCACTAAGGTTTAAACTTTACCTTGTATTTCAGGGTAACGGTCATCTTACTTTTTGTAGATTATATTCAAAGAGTATTAAGGACGAATACAGACTAACTAAAGATAAAAGATTATTATATTACAGTTCAATTTCTTCTGCTGAATATAAAAAAGAAGAAGTTAACTTGATTACAAATATTACAACATCAGGCTATTTCGGATTTATTTTAATTAATAAATCCAGCAGAGTTGATTATATTGTCAGCAATACTGTTGATAATTTTAAGATATTTCAAGATGACTTTTGTTTTGATGTTACATTAGAGAAAATTTCCAACTACACTAACTTTGGTGTCAGCTTTAAATCAGCCTTGCCAAATGTAAAGACTGTTTATGATTTTAAGCCATATTTAGTTCGTGATATGGGTGATAAATATGTGTTGGAATGTAGATTGCCAAGAACATATTTTCAGGGAATAAAGCCTGATGTGTTTAACCTTCATACATATTATGATATTGACGGTGAAAGATATTATTCTTCTGTACAAATTAAGGATAAAGAAAATTATGAAAATATTCTTGAATTATCTGCTACAGATAAACTTCAGCATAGAACTTTAATTGATGAAATAACTTTTACAGCAACAGAAAGTTATAAGCTACAGTTCTCTACTATTTTACCTTACAATGGTGTTGAGATTACACCGGAAAATACTGCAAAGAGAATTTTATTCTCACCAAACTTTGTTGCTACAAGAGTATTTTACGGTGCACAGTCAGTTGACCAGTTAGGACAGTATCGTATTTCTCTATACACAGACCTTAGTGGCATAAGTGATTTAAGTGTATTTGCCCATTGTACTTCAATTAAAGAAAAAATTATTCTTGATGTTACAGAATTTAACCCTAAGAAAAATGAATTTATAGTTGACTTTTCAGCTTTTAAAGAAGCTATGGAAGATATAACTTCCCGTACATATTCAATTTGTGTCGCATTTTCCTACAATGGTTATATGTATTGTGGAAAAGTTTCTGCACCTGATTATAAAGAAGACGAAAGCAAAAAATACCTTCAAGAGGTAGAAACTTTAACTATCAAAGATACTATTGCAGTTGTTGAACCTATGTATGGCAGTAACGGTACTTTCTATGTTAGAGTAAAGGACAGACTTTCTTTATTTAAGGATAAAGTTTCTGTTTCTTACCAAAAGGCATATTTTAAGGATAAGTACCTTTATATTGTAACTGATATTACAAATAACAAAGAACATTTCACAGGCTATGCTTTGTCATATAGATTTAAAGACAGTGAAGACAGAAGAATTTACTATACCAGTGCAGAGCTGATTCCAAGTGGTGACAACACTCACCTTAAAGGTAGATTTGATTTATCCAAGATTGAATTACAAAAGTCTGTATGGGATGTTTATGCAGTATTTAATGATGGTAGAACTGCATATTTTGCCAATGTGTATGTAGATAAAAGACAAATGTATGACTATCTGTATCACAAGTCAATGAGTGAAAATTTCTACAGATTTTCTAATAAGAAAGATACCGATATTCTGTTCCCTTACTTTACTACAAGGGATACACTTGCCTTTATGATTAGACAGATTAGCCCTTTTGACTCAAGAAAATTTAAGATGAAAGAAATTTTAGCAGTATGTTGTCACAAGGTTCTAAAGTGGTACTATAGCCACAAGAACATTACCTTAGTGTATGAAAGAAAGTCACAAACTGCTCAGGATAACGGTTACTATTTCTTTAAACATTGTATGGAACACAGAGTAGAAAAAAGGTTAAAGTCAAAGATTTGTTATGTTATTGACCCATCATCACCTGACTATAAAAATGTTGGACCATACAAGGGTAATGTGCTTAACTTTATGTCATTTAAGCATATGATTTATTTGCTAGGTGCAAAGAACTTAGTATATACTCATTCCAAGAATGACTGTTATATTTGGCGACCAAACAACTCTGTAATTGCCGAGAGAATAAGATTTAAGAAACATATTTTTTTACAACACGGTGTAACCTCGCTAAAGAGAATTGATAAATTCTACGGTAAAGGTAAAGCCGGTGATACTGATGTATTTGTTGTTTCTTCTAAGAAAGAAAGAGAAATTGTAAACAAATGGTTAGGCTATTCAAAGGAACAAACTCCTATTACCGGTTTAGCAAGATGGGATGCATTAAAAGATAAGTCAAATGGTTCTAACGAAATTGCCTTAGTACCAACAACAAGAAATTGGCTTGATGATGTACCTAGTGAAAAGTTCCTTGACAGTGACTTCTATAATAGATATATTGAACTGCTAAACTCAGCAGAACTAAAGACAGTTTTGGCTAATAATGACCTAGAACTAAACTTCTGTATCAACAGTAAATATAAAGATTACTTTACAAGTGATAAGATTGATAACAAGAGAATCCACATTTCAGTTATTGGAGAAAAACCTCTGAATGAAATTCTAATGAAAAGCAAGTTGCTTATTACCGACTACAGTTCAGTATGTTACGATATGCTTTATATGTGTAAGCCTGTACTGTTCTATCAGTTCGACTATGAAAAGTTCATTAACTCAGTAGGCACATATATTAATATGGATAAAGACTTAATGGGTGACAGAAGTATCAGTGCAATTGACTTGTGTAATGATATAAATAAGATGGCAAAGAGTAATTTTAGACTTCCTTATGAATATAAATTAATGAGGGACAATAGTTTTACTTATTTTGACAGAAATAACTCTCTGAGAATTATTCAAGAACTTAAAAAGGTTATGGAATAATCCCGGAATATAAATAGTAAACATTAACATAAAACAGTATGTAAACTTGTGATATGTTACAATATTAATGTTTACTCGTTGACCATATATTTGTACTATGGTAATATATAAGCAATAATTATTAGGAGGTCTATGTTATGATAACTAAAAGAAATATAGGATTAGCAATCCTATTCACAGTTATTACTTGTGGTATCTACGGTATCTACTGGATGGTAGTTGTTACTGATGATACTAACAAATCAGTAAACGATATTAACGGTACTTCCGGTGGTATTGCTGTATTACTATCAATCGTTACTTGTGGTATTTACGGAATTTATTGGGCTTATAAAGAAGGAGAAAAGCTGGATAATGCAAAGAATATGCGTGGTATTCCATCATCAAATTCTAATATTCTATACTTAGTTCTTGCTATTTTAGGTCTAAGCATTATCGCTATTGCATTAATGCAGGATTCTCTAAATAAAATTTCTGATTACGATAACTTTAACGGTCGGAATTCCTATAACGGTTATAACAATGGTTATAATAATGGCTACAACAACGGTTATACAAATCAGAACGGCCAAGGTTACAACAATGTTCATCAGAATAACACAGGTTATAACGGTGTTAACTATAACGGCAATGGTCAAGAAAATTCTCAGGCAAATTACAATAACAATCAGAATAATAACGGACAGATGTAATTTTTATGAAAGAAAGATTGTATAAAACTCTAAAGCCTATATTTTTACTGCTACTTGTTGGTGGTATATATGTAGTGCTAATATACACAACAGGCTTCAAGATTCCTTGTCCAATTAAATTTGCAACAGGTTTTGATTGTCCCGGTTGTGGTATTTCTAGGGTTCTTCTTTCTTATTTGCGACTTGATTTCAAAACTGCATTTTTCACCAATCCGGTAATAACAGTTATTTTACCAATAATGTTTGGCGATTATGTTTATCACAAATATCATTATGTGGTTCATAATAACAAAAAGCCTTTTAACAAACTAGAGAATATTTCTATGTATGTTATGATAGGTTCATTAATCTTGTACGCAGTAATTAAAAATATTTATGTTCATATAAACTAAAAAATAGAGGATACTTGGTTTCAAGTATCCTCGTTTTTTATTCTTTATTTTTAATGTTGTTTAGCATTACATTTACCATAAATTTATTATCATTATTGATAATCTCAGCAATGCCATTATATTTTTCTGCTACACTTTCCATTGAAAAAATTCCAACACCACTTTTTACTTTTTTAGTGGATATATATTTGTCATTTTCTTTTTCAATATAACCGTCAAAATTGTTGCTGGAAACTATGTACAATCTGTTGTTTAGAAAATCAACCTTTAGGTTAAAGTATTTTTCTTTTTCTTCAGAATTACTGCCTCTTATTGCATTGTCACAAATATTACCCAGTAAATTACATAAATCAAAGTCAGATATTAAAATATCTTTAGGTATATTTATCTTCCAGTTAGTTTTAATGTTTTCGTTATTAGCAATATTGTTGTAGTAGTTTAGTAGTGCATTTATAGAACTTTGGAAACAATATTTTTTCGGTGATTGAATATTTAACTTTTCTTCATATAAACTAAGATGTTTTTTTATTTCATCAATATTGCCTTCATTTGCAAGTATGTTCATCATATGTATCGAATGTTTAAAGTCGTGTCTTAGTTTTGAGGTTTCTTCCATATAGTGCTGAAGATTTTTGTATTGGCTATTATGAATTTCAAGAATATGATTTTTTTCTTCAATCTTGTTTGTTTCCGTAATATTTTTACTGATAGTGTAGAATAGCCATAATATTGCTATATACAATATAAATGCTACAATAAACATAGCAATTGCAATAGGAAACACCCTACCTACATGCATAGTTTTGTAATATTTAGGAACTGAATATATAGTTAATGCAGTCAATAGAATAGGAAATATAATTGCAGTATTCCATACTTTTGGAATGTCAATGTTGTCAATCATCCATGAATATTGATTAGACATAAAATATAGTAACATCAATCCAAATAAGAAGGTAAATCCCAGCTGAAACAAATCATATTCTATTGTGTTGTATTCAGGGGAAAGAGTAGGATTTAATACACAGTCACACATATAAGCAAAGAAACTTGCAAATGAACACAAACAACATATGCTTGTTACTACAAATATTTTTTTAGATAAACTTGTTGTAGTTGTAAAGTGGAAAATTATATAACACACTATTATTGCCGGAAGTAAAACAATATTTAAATTTGTTATGTTAAATAAACAAGTAACAATAGAAGAAAGAGTAATAATAATGAAATTTCCTAAAAGAACTATCAAAGTCGTTTCTTTAACCGAAAATTTAAGTTTATTTTTCATTGGCAAATAGCACATTATTGATGAAGGTAAAAGTATTATGTAATATAGTATTCCTCGTAAAAAAGATTCAATAGTCAAAGTACCACTCCTTATATATTTGATTGCTTTCGTAATTTACAGAAAATGTACTGATTTATTTTATTTTCAATACTTTTCTTTTCTCTGACTTTAATAGGAAAGACAGTACCATTTGTAAGGTGACAGTTTGAATTATCAATCTTGTCTAGATAATCAATATTGATTATAATACCTCTGTTAATTTGGATTAATTCTTCATAATTCTTTGTTTCTTCTATAAATTTATTTAGTGTCATTCTAACTCTTAGTTCAGCATTATCACTTGTTGTAAGCAGTAGATAGTGTGCATCGGACTCACAAGAAACAAGGTCTTTGATTTTTAATTTAATATTTTTCTTGTCACACACAATTTGTATATAGTGTGAAACATCAGGTAGTATAGCTATACTGTCAGTTAATACCTGAAAAATTTTTTCTTTTTCATATGGCTTTGTAATGTAGTGAAAAGCATGTACAGAAAAAGCCTCTGCCATAAAGTCACTACTTGTTGTAACAAACACAATAACAATATCTTTGTTTATTTCTCTTAGCTTTTTTGCTAAGTCAATACCATTAATTGCAGACATATAAATATCAATAAAGCAGATACTGTAGTTATTATTAAGATGGTTTAAAAACACATTTCCATCTTCATAATAATCAGTATCTATTTTTATATTATTGTTATTGCCATACTCAGTACAAGTATCTTTAAGAATATCAAATTGATATTTTTCATCATCAATTATAGCAATTTTCATTTTTATCCCTCATACTTATTCCTAATATTATGTTTATAAGTTAATTGTATCATAAAAAAATACTTTTTTATAGTCCCCAAAATTGCGTTTATGCCAGAAATTTGACGATTATGCCATTATGTTGATTTATATATGATTGCTATGTATAATAAAAATATAAAATTAAAGGAGGCAAACAATATGTCAAAAACAGCAGCAATTTTACTTACATTTTTCCTAGGAGGACTTGGAGTACACAGATTTTTAGCCGGCAAAATTGGTACCGGTGTTTTATGGTTAATCACCGGTGGAGTATTCGGTATCGGCTGGTTAGTTGATTTTATTAAAGTTTGTATGGGTACTTTTCAGGATAAGAACGGAAATAATTGGGTTGTAGAAGATACAAATTATAATACAACTGCTAACTAATAGTGAGAGGTAACGCTTTATGAAAAAGAATATTAGTATTAAAGGTTTAGTTTTATTATTAGCACTATGTCTTGTTGGTTCATTTGCAATGTACGGTTGTGGTAGTGATGATAAGTCTAGTTCAAAGGCAGATTCAAGTGCATCAGATACAGCAGATAAGAGTTCTGATGATTCAAAAAATAGTGATGAAAATAGTGATGATGATACACAGGTAGCAGATATTACAGGTGAATGGGTACTTGATCAAATTGTTGACGCAGATGGTAATTCTCAGACATTAGAAGAATATTGTGCAGCTCAGGGTGTAGATTCTTCAGGCGTTGATGTTACATATACATTTAGTGAAGACGGCACATTAGTTGGTGCTGTTGGTGGTGTAGGTGTAGAAGGTACATATGAATTTGACGGTTCAACTGTTTCTTGTACAATCAGCGATGCAACTTCTAATTTTGATTACAATGCCGATGATGATACAATCAGCTATTCTGATGAAAACACAGGACTTTCTAGCGTATTAGTAAGAAAGTAAATTACAGTTAGTAATTTTCCATTTTAATATTAAAGTTTTCAAACTAAATCCCTTTAATGTAGATAACACCACAGCCAAATGGTTGTGGTGTTTCTCTTTGTGTTTTATTGCAAGTAAAAGCTCATTTTGTCATCACTGATTATTACAACTATCTTTTTATCAATTTCACTGAAGAACTTTTTAATAGCTGTATAAACCTCATCACTTGGCTTTTCATCAAAATTAAAATATTGACCACCACAACTGTCGTGAAAATGTAAATAAAGGTCAAAATCATTAGAAACTATGTCCTTTATCCTTTTTGCAACATCATATGTTATTATCATAAAATCACCTCAGAAAAAATTTTTTTAAAATTTTTATAAATTTATGTAACCTTTTTGACTTTTGAAAAGTGTTATATATGAAAGCAGTTAAATTATAAAAGAATTCTTTATAAACACTTTCTAATTATTATTATATGTTTGATAAAGATTATGTCAAACAAATTTTATTCGGAAGGGAATATTATTATGAAAAAGATAATCTCAATTTTAATGGCAATCCTTTGCCTAGTGTCAGCAAGTATCTGCACAACATCATGTTTTGCAGAAGAAAAAGAAGTAAAATCTACTTCATCAAAAAGTCAGTATCTACAAACCCGTAGATACAATGTAGGCAGTACAGTAGGTAGTTGGCTTGATGAAGAGGGCGTCACAAGACTTGTCTTTGGTTCAAGTTCTGTTGTAAAATCAAAGAAAGATAAGTACGGTGACAAAGTTTATTATGCAGCTAAGAAAGGCACTTGTATTGCTAAAGCATATCGAGGCGAAAAGTATGTTGGCAAGGTAAAGATTATTGTTGGTGACTTTAAGACAGTTCTAAAATCAAATTCAAAGAAACTTAACCTTTCATACAATAAGTATGTATCATTCAACAATAGTGAGTATTATACTAAGTATCAGTCATACAAAAAGTTAAGAACTATGATTTCTTTCCCAAAGAAAGGTGCTATGTATTCTATCAAGACTACAGGTAAGTCAATCCTAAAAATGGCTAATAATGAAATTTATACTGTTGGTGTAGGTACTTCTACATACACTCTTTATCAAAAGGTTGGCAATAACAAGGCTACTAAGGTAGGTAACTTTACTGCAACAGTAAAGAATGTCAATATTAAAACTGCTACAGCAGTAAAGATAAATAATGTAACTAGTGGCTATGATAACTTTTATGTAGGCGACATTGAAGATTTATCTGTTAAAGAAAAGTATAACTTTACAAATAGAGTAGTTAAGGAAAAACTAACAAGCAAAAATTGTGGTGTTTATGTTGCTCCTAAGAACTATAAGGTTACTTATACTATTAAGAATACAAAGGTTGCTACTGTCAGCAAGTCAGGTGTTGTAACAGGTAAGAAGAAAGGTGTAACAAAGCTTACTTTCAAAATCACCTTTGCCGATAAGTCAGTTTACACAAATAGTGTAAATGTTTTAGTTATATAATACCTAAAATTTCGATATAACCAAATCTCAATTTTCTCCCAAAAGGCTCTGACTTTTTAGTCAGAGTCTTTTACCTTTTGTATAGTTTTAAAAATGAAAATATTATTTTGTCTATTAGTTGTTATTTAAAGATATATTTGATATAATGAAATTAATTTACATAAAGGGTGATTTTATGCCAATTTTATATTGCAGAATAGGATATATGAAATACTATAAAGGTCAACAGATTGGTGTTGATGAAATTCGTGATGGTGGTTCATATAACGAGAAAAACATAGGACATGAAGTATATAATTTTGAAAATTATGATGGTAAGTACTATGGTTATGTGCAACCGGATGGACCTAATAATGATGATAAAAGTTCTAATAATCTTGGAATATATAATTTAGGAGCAAGTAAAAAAGATGAATATATAGATGGTGTTACTGTTGTTTGGAGAGCTTTGAAATCAACAAATAAAACTGTAATAGTAGGATGGTATGAAAATGCTAGAGTATATAAATCAATGCAAAAAGTTCCAAAAGATGTGTTAGATAAAAGAGAGAATAAAAGTAAGTGTGAGTTTAATATTTATGCTGAAAAAGCTATAATTGTACCACAAGAAAAAAGAGATTTTATAATAAAGGTAGAGGACACAATGTATGGTATAATTCAGATAATGAAGAATTACCCAATGGGAAATATTTAAATGATGAGGTTTTAGAATATATTAAAAACTATGATAGTGAACGAAATGATTTTATATCTAAAATTTCTTCTGATAATATTGAAGGTAAAGAAAAAGATGTACTTGTAAAAGCAAGAGTAAATCAAAGTGTATTTAGAGAAAAACTTCTTAAAAAGTATAATAATCAATGTTGTTTATGCCAATTATCAATACCTGATTTACTTGTTGCCAGTCATATTAAGCCTTGGAGTGTATCGGATAGTAATGAAAAGATAGATGTAAATAATGGATTATTGCTTTGTGCAAATCACGATAAATTATTTGATAAAGGTTTAATTTCTTTTGATGAAAATGGCAATATTATAATTTCTTCAAAGTTAAGTAATATGGATAAAATACTATCCAATATTCAAAATGATAACAAAATAGAATTAGATTATAATATGAATAATTTTATGAAATACCATAGAAGATATATATTTAAGAAATAGAAATATCATTTATGTTTTTGTGGTTTTTTATTGAATTATATAGATATTGTGATTATTAAGCCCGTTATCGCTTTGCTTGTTTGAATAATAGAAAAAGAGAAGTACGGTTGTACTTCTCTTTTTCTATGGTGCGAGTAACGGTGTTTGCACTAGCAAAAGTGCCTATCTCGCTTATTAAGCACAAATGCGAAAGTAAAGAGGCATCTACGCCCTCCCTAAAAACAGTCCACCGGACTGTTTTCTTAACTCCAAGTACAACATGGTCGTTTATCGTTGTGCATAAATGCACTTCCTCAAACTCCCTGTTGTAGCTCTTCCTCGAACTCCTTTCTTCTGCCACCGGCAGCAGTCGTTCTCGTCACACTTTCAAGTCCTGTCACCCTAGGGCTTGTTGTATAAAGAAAAAGAGAAGTACTAATGTACTTCTCTTTTTCTTGGTGCGAATGTTCATAAGGGATTTGGCAAAATACAGTCTTACCGATAGTCGAACATCATATTCAAATAATAATCCGCACATTCGCAATTTTACTTTGTTTTTTGTATAATGAACTTACTAAAAATCAAGGAGGTTTTAATATGAAAACAATTTTTGAA